>Ga0209737_10000433_pt1 | contig 34948 bp, 51 predicted proteins | sample TergutCu122P3_FD_187284 | JGI IMG/M metagenome (GOLD analysis project Ga0209737, IMG submission 187284) | Cubitermes ugandensis P3 segment gut microbial communities from Kakamega Forest, Kenya - Cu122 P3 (SPAdes) (version 2) | ecosystem: Host-associated > Arthropoda: Insects > Digestive system...
CGGCTCCGGCGGGCCAGCCGCCATCATTTGTACAGCATTGCCTCGGTCAAATACCTAATTGACCTTGCATTCGTGGCGCACGGTGAATAGTTACAAAAATATTTTGTTTCAATGACTACAAGATCCGGCGTAAAAACCATGCCAGTGACAAGCCAGCACTAAGTCCAAGCATAGACCATGACAGCGGGGAAGCTACTGGTTCTGGAGTGGCAGGTGGTGCTGGTTGTGAAGCGGATGAAGGGGGAGTTTTTGGCACATCTGCACCTGGAGGTCGTGCAAGCTCTGTTCTTGTGACTTGTACCGTTGGACGAGCCGTTCTCATAGTGGTTGGAATCGTTGTTGGAACTGTCGCCGGGGGAGTTGTTATCTCTACGATTGATTCAGGTGTTGGCTCCGGTGTCGGTTCAAGGGTTTCCTCAACCCTTTTCTTTGGATCTGTAGTGGAAAGCGTAATTGTTTGCCATTCCGTTGTAGTCATGCCAATCATTGGATAGTTTTCAGAGAGACTATTTGCTGTAGCAATTGCTCGAAATGAGTACTCTCCTTCAGGATACTCATCCCGCTTTGTCTCCCAGACAACTCCCGTATCATATGGAGTATAATACACAGGAATGTCTACAAGATTGAAGGGAGCACTCCCAGTCAGGCCAAGTGTTGTATAGATCGTACCATCAGGTCCCTTCATCTCAATGGTAATAGGAGTTCCAGGACATCCAGATCTCTGTGCCATCTCTGCCATACTTGTGTGGATCGTAAATGAGACGAAATTTCCTTTTTTTATCCATGATTCATCATAGTTAAGTCCTGATTCACTGATCTCAAGGCGTAGACTTGGTTCAAGTATGTCAAAAACTTGCCTTTTCTGCTGAAGAGTGTACCATGCTCCTATTTTTCCAGAAAAGATATCAGGATCCACAAAAAAATGACTTGAATCTATGACAGTATAGCGAGCATCTGGAAGATTCTCTGTAACGCCACCCATCCACCATGCAATATCAGTTCCTGCACGAACACCTGCGCGGGTGAGATCAAGTCCGCTTTCTCCAACAAAGACATAATCTGTTGACGAAGGCATATTGCAAGCAGCAGTTACTGGAGATCCATTCCCCATAAGGAAAATGAAAAAGAAACCAAAAAACAATACTAATAATAAGAATGAACGCATCTTGTACTTATTTTGTTCATCTATCAGAAAACAGTTATTGTAAATAGGCTCCTTCCCCGGTTTTTTTGTCGTAACCTTCTTACTTCAAATGAAACAAAGGCATCATTTTCAGATGCATAAGAAAATGATGCTTGGAGGGAGGCGCCTCTATCTACACTTCCCCTTGGATCAGTTTCAAACTCACCTGAGCTGCTTGCATTGCAGATTTATATTCTGGCGATTCTTCTATCATTTTGGTTGCCGTTTCCAAGCTTGATACAGCATCTTTGGATAATGCATACCCACAGCCATCGCAGAAATACTTTGACTTTGAATTGATAACTCCACATTTTGAGCACCTTACCGGTTTTGCCACATTTGGGAGAGATTTTCTCTCATGCTCAGTCTCAATTCCCATATGTTGGAGTATGGCGTTGACGCTGTCAGTTGGTGTCAAGTGTGCATACACCTTGATCATTTCCGTATTTGGTGAACCCCAGCACATCATTTTGATATATACCTCAGGCACTCCATCTTTTAATAAGTCTGTTACGCGGGTAGAGCGCAGTAATTTTGGACTGATCGTCTTTGGTATGCCTGATGCCTTTCCCGCACTTTTAATAATATTAAGGACGGTTTGATACGTGATATTTTTGTACGGATTGGAAGTTCGTCCAGGAAAAATATATTTTCCTGGTGCCCAGCCGGTAGGATATTGATTCATCCATTGTTTCAGGATAAGAGAAGATGTAAACAATGCTACCATACGTGGTTTGTCTGTTTTGCTTTCAAGAGTGACAGTTGCATAATCGTCATGAAATATAATTTGATCACACGTAAGGAGGCATACTTCGTTTATTCGTCCTCCTGATTCGTATAGTACCTCAATTAACGCTCTATCACGGAGATTCTTCATTGCTGCATACAATCGCTCTAATTCATCTCCAACCAGTATATCTTTTTCAGATTTCAAGACGCTAGGTTTTTTGATTTTAGCTATTCGTGCTGAGCTTAGCACTGTATTGTGCTCGGTTTCAATCATCCATACCATTTACGAACAAATCCACCTCCAGATATTACCGCATTATATGAGTCTAAATTCGAGCTCAGGAGTTCGTTTGCAAAGTTATCATACTCATCGATAATGACATAGATTTTACCATCGCTTTGTTCCCGAAATTCAGTGAAAAAGGTAGATAGTTGTGCCGCAGGGCGATCCATTTTTAGAGTGAATCCAACCGATATATTCTGCGAAAGTCGCGTAGCGCATCGTGTACCTTGCCTGTAAAGCTCTCAAGCAGGATCTCATCAGAATCAGTTTCGACATCCGAAAAATCAAAATTCAGGACATAATATGAGTTTTTCGTATCGTAGGATTTCGTCCGATATCCGTGCCTAAAAACAAGAGACCAAAATTCTCTTTTTCTGCTATATCGTAGTAATATCCAAGCATTGTTGTAAATAGGCTCTTTCCAAATCGCCGTGGGCGTAGGAAGAGATTATATTTTCCAGCCTGCTCAAGGGAGCGAATATACATCGTTTTATCGACATAGGCATATCCTTCCTCGATGATTGGCTTCACAGGCATGAGTGAATATTAGCTTTTTGTTGATATAGTTATACCTTCACTAGCCAGGCTGAGTGATGCAGCAAAATCCTTCCTTTGCGTTTGAGGCTTGACAGGTGGAGATAAAGCTGAACCCATGTTGGATCAATGTCTTGTTCATTACTCAGGTGTTGCCAACGACTTTTCAGATGAGAATTACCCCTTTTTCCAGCCTCTTAGGATGGACGCTATCAAGGGTTCTGTGATGTGCCCCTGAATTAACCCTTGAATGGCAGGGTCAGTATGATAAAATATAAAAACTTGTTAAACAAAACATTACTTTACTAATAAGAGGTGGAAATATATCATCAATAATTACTGATAAAAATAAACCAGCCAGAATACCAGTCACGTTTGCTAAACATCCTTACAGTAAGATAATGTAATGCAACATGTCACTCTCAAAGCGCATCATCCCCTGTTTGGATATAAAAGACGGACGAGTCGTAAAAGGCACAAACTTTGTCGGCTTAAAAGATGTAGGAGATCCAGTCGAGAGAGCTGCTGCATATAATGAACAAGGGGCAGATGAGGTCGTGTTTCTTGATATCACTGCATCGAAAGAGAAAAGAAATGCTCTATTGAGCGTGATTGGAAGAGCCGCTGATGAATTGTTTCTGCCACTTACTGTTGGAGGTGGGGTTAACACTGTCAATGATATTACTAATCTGCTTCGTGCAGGGGCTGATAAGGTCTCAATCAATACGGGAGGTGTCAAGGATCCTGCATTATACACAAAAGGTGCAGATATTTTTGGGAACCAGTGTATCGTTGCTGCAATTGATGTTCGAAGAAGATATGACATAGGTGCAAAGATAACACCCGAAGTAGTATCAAAAGAAAGTGGAATTCAAACAGAAACAACATTGGTGCCGTTCTCTTCAAAGCCAACATCAGTTATGCTACCAGATGGAACACCATGCTGGTATGAAGTCGTGATATATGGGGGCAGTACTCCTACAGGCATAGATGCTGTATGGTGGGCAAAAGAAGTCGAAGCACGAGGAGCAGGTGAGATCTTACTTACCAGTATGGAGACAGATGGGGAAAAAGATGGTTTTGATCTTGCAATTACAAAAACAGTTGCAGATTTAGTACATATTCCTATTATTGCATCTGGTGGTGTTGGAACACTTGAGCACTTTTATGATGGATTTGCAAAAGGTCATGCAGATGCCTGTCTTGCTGCATCAGTATTTCACTATGGTACGTATACAGTTGGCGATGTGAAAAAGTACTTACAAGAACGAGGGATTAATGTACGAGTGTGACAATAGGCAAGGTAGGATTTGATGAAATCGTGATTCCCACTATTAAAAATCGCTTTTTCACGAAATCTTTAGCAAACGTTGTTGGTAGTTTGACAAAATTGAAGTTTTTCACACACATTTCTAACATTTTGTTAAATTTATTACTTATGACCAATTTATGCAAAAAATCTTAACAACTGCAGAATCACGAATGAAACAGTTATAGAGTGAGTATTACGCGAGGATAGGTTTCATGTCGGCAAGCTGGATGAATAAATAGGAGCATGTAGACGAAAATGGAGAAATGGGAGTTTTGAATTTATTTCAAGTCTTCAATATTTGTGGGATGTAGAGTATAAAAAACCTGCATTTCATTGATTTTTTGTACAACAATATATTCTATCTCCATTTATCAATCCATATAATGTTTCCATGTCCTTACCTTCTTCACGTTCGAAAGTGTGTTGATAAATCCACGTGAAGAGGATATATGCTTGATATGAACGTGTTTCGTAGTGCGTCATCCCTAAGTAGCTTTTACATTCTTGAAAACACTGCTCAATAGACCACCTTGCAACTGCCAATCTGTCTAATTCAGTTATTTCTGTTTCATTTGGTTTATTGCTTATGAAGTATTTATTTTACAATTTCTATATTTCCTAATATACAACCAAATTTCTGATTTTGGCATCAAAAAGTTGTTTTCCGTGCGACACGATATACATCGCAAACATTTTTGATAACATTGGGATATACTACTTTTAAAGAAACAGATTGAGAACCCGTATTCATAACAACTAAATTGCTTGTTTAACCATGTTTATTACATACTAAATGCTCAAATTTTTTAACTTTTTATGTATATTATAATTGAAAGATGTAAATTTTGGTGGCGCATTACATCCTATGACATCATAATTCCACTATATTTCATAGATGCGATCTGTTATGAATACGGGTTCTGATATATTCTTTGGTTGTTGTAGTGCTAACCTTTCTGATAAAGTGATGGGCTGCGTAACGCCTATATCATACCATCCATTTGATTCAATTGTGGACTGTAACTTGTAAATTGTAAAACATCTGATCTGTACTATCGGTAAAACGTAATACTCCATGAGTTAAATTGTGTGTATGAAACTCATTTGCGATACAGACTTTCGAGGGTCGCAAGAATCACAATATAAAAAATACCTCAATGCTATTGATGCAGCAGTATCAAACGGTGTGATATACAGGGAAGAAGGAGATCTGATTCAAGCCTTCATTTCAGAATGCAATGCACAAAACAGAATCGTGAACGTACGAAAATACATCAACGCAAACGCAATCATTATTTTTCGCCAGTACCTCCCTGATTATAGGGAATGCACTACACAATCAGTATATCTTGCCATAGAGAAATACAGATCTACATCCGGTCATGCAGATTCATACCAGTCAGGAAACCTGATTATGGTAAAGAAATTTCTTCTATGGTTGTCTGAAAATGGATATAACTCCCTTTTAGACTCCGCCAAAATATTAAAGATTAAGATTAAGAAGCCGAACGCCACGAAAACGGATGAAGACATACTCACAGGCGACGAGCTTGAGAATATGTTCAAATCTATGAGGAGTCTCCGAAACCGTGCTTTGATTGAGGTTCTATACGATTCAATGGGACGAATTGGAGAGGTTGTAATGTTGAAGTGGAACCAGATAGCATTTCATGACAATTATGCAACTGTGACGGTCGAGAGTAAGACTGGAAATCCTCGCAAAATCCCGCTCCATATCTCCCATCTCGTGTTGCGTCAATGGATGAATCAATATCCTACTGGCATGTCTCCAGATAAGTATGTGTTTCCAGGCCGCGTTTCAGATCCTTACAAATATCTATCTTACACTGGAGCTCTTGACATCATCAGAAAGGCGGCTAAATCAGCAGGTATCAAAAAGAACGTTACTCCTCACATTTTCAGACACACTCGTATTACCGATCTCATGAGGATGGGAGTTCCGGAACAGACTATCAAGATGCTTGCATGGGGAACTGTTACTACTGACATGCTGCGAGTGTATGCTCACCTAACTCCAACAGATGCAGAGAACGATCTAAACCGTATCATGGGAGTCGAAAAGGTAGATCCTGTTGCTGCCCTATCTGACGTTGCAACTCCTGTGCAGTGCAAAGGTTGTGGGATTGTGAACGCAAAATCAAACAAGTTCTGTGGCAGTTGCGGATTTGCATTATCTGACGAGGTGAAAAATAGGTATGATCACACGGTCGACGACTTACAGCGTGATCCTCAATATCATAAGGCTGTGCAGGCTGCTCTTGCTGCACTTAAAATTGAAAATGGGGCGTGAATTTTGAAATGGCCATCTGAAAATGTCAATCGGAGTGTGTATGTGGATGCTTATTGAAATTAGTGTATTGTCGGCTGCCAGATTGTGTTTTTCAGATGGCCAACTATTACATTTTTTGTCGATGTGGAAAAGAAATATAGTGATCCTGATCCATACTATAACTATCAAGAGGTGTGCATATGCTGACTCATGAACAGATTGTCCGGGCTGTTGAAAAGGCTGCAACTAAATTTCCATTAACGAAGGTCTCGTACTTCGGCTCATATGCAGACGGTAATGCAACAGAAGAGAGTGATTTGGATGTGCTTGTCGAGTTCACCACAGATGCGGTTTCATTATTGAAAATTGTGGGTTTGAAGCACAACTTAGAGGACGAACTCAATGTAAAAGTAGATGTACTTCACGCTCCAATTCCGGAAAAGGCAATGCTTATAATCAAAAAAACGGTTCCTGTATATGTTAGAACGTGATAGAATCCTTCTCCTCAAAATAATAGATGAGGGAGAATATTTGGTTGATAAAGTAAAAGGCCAAGAATTAAAAGATTATGTCAGTAATAGAGATTTACAGCATATTGTTACGATGGCTCTTATAAACATAGGAGGTTATGTAAAATCAATAAGTGAAGAGCTCAAAAAAGAACACAATGAGATTGAATGGCGGGACATTGCAGGCGTTCGTGATGTAGCAGCTCATAATTATGATGGTTTGCGCCTAGATGATATTTGGGAAGATGCTTCAGAAAACGTTCCAAAATTTCTTGAGCAGGTGAAGGAGATCCTCCGTGCTGAAGGTGTGGAAGAGTAGACTCCAACACCCGACCGCTAATACAACACTGTTAGTTGTCCCATAACGTTCTCAAAAAGTTGAGAACTCGACTTACTTTTTCGACGTTGACTTCCCTATGCTCTTCCGGCGTCCATTTTTCTATATTTAGCAAGTTGCGAGCATCCTGTATCGTTGATTTTCTGTACTCCTCTTTCTTCCAGTTGAAAAATTCGTTTTGGGCTTTGATGTTAAGGGATCTTTCCAGTGGAATGCAGTTGCCGATTGTATCTATGCTATCGGTCCATGTAGTATTTGTCCACCCGTCGTAATTATTCCACTTTTTCGGCAAAATATGTTCTATGTGAAATTTGCTGCAAGCAAATGCTCGGAAGTCTGTTTTATTTTGGAGTGGGTTGAGGTACGCAGAAAGTAACACCAACCCCCTAAAGTATCGAGGTGGGATAGATTGGTTACCCTTTTCCAATTTAAGACGAATTTCAACTTTATCTGCCTCTGCTGCGAATAGTTCGGATCTATATTCTTGAATATAATCCTCATCTGCTTCGACTTTTGCACATACACGATACGTTGCCAGTCTCATTGGGGGCAATCTATTGTATAGGATACCTTTTGTGAAAAAATACTTCACAGTTGCTTCCAACAGTTCTTTGAACTGCATCGTCATTTTCCCTGATAATACAAACTCGTTTGTTTTCGGGTCGATGGATCCATGCTTGTGCAAGAAAACATACAATGGAAATTTCCAATACTTGTTTGGATAGGTATCCATGATATACCAAAGACAGGCTATTTCGTCACTACTGAACCACTCGCCTTGCTCTATCGAATCTATGAGATATAAACTATTCATAGTTTTATTTGGGGTGCTGAGTGGGCTGTCTTTTGCCATGAAAAAGGTTCGTAAACCGGCTTCCTGAGTAACATTTCCAGATTCGGCACGTTTGATGTGCATAAGCACACGAAAAAGCCAGTCGTGATCTTTTAAAACATTCCAGTCATTGATAAATGCCGCTTGGTCAATTGGGGCGCAGTGATGATATAGTCTAGCTTTAAAGATATCTGCATCTGATAGCGACAGTCCACGGTTGTTGATTGTCTCGAAAATCGTTAATGCATCGCTTTGTGAGTCGCAGTGGATTGGGAGCAACAGAATGTCATCAAGTAGCACGAGGATGAAGTCCTTCAGTGCGACAGTCAAGCTCAAATCATCAGTGCTACTTGACTTACACCAATCGTCGATAGCCATTTCAAAAAATTGGTAGTTATCAACAAATTTACATTTGGGTGTTTTATCAACCCCATGTAAAATAAGGGCGTGTAAATTTTCCTTATCTTCCTCTATTACGCGTGAATCTATGCGCAAGTGCTGCGTTAGTTTATCAGTTATAGGATCTTTAATTCGAAGGCACGATTCCAGCACGCTTGCGTCGAACCAATTTTTTGATCGAACGTGAATGGCTTTGATGAGTAATAAAAGCGAAGTTAGTCGTTGTTGACCATCTATAACTTCCAATGTATCTAACTTTTCTTCCGACGTGAAAGTTACAACAATATTACCTAAAAAGTATTTGTCATCTTTACTTTCCCGCATCTCGTAAAAGTCAAGGATGTCAGTCCACAGTTTTTCACACTGTTCGAGATCCCAGGAATATGGGCGTTGAAAATTAGGGATGATATATTTTTTAGTGAATATTTGTCGGATGTTTTGAGGATTGGCAGTTATGCTTTTCAAGATATGCCCCTCCTTAGGATTTCCCTTTTTTTCCTTTTTGCGTGGGGAGAGTAAGCAGATAGTTTTTGATATCTTTGCCTAAAATCACGTACTTTCTACCCTCTTTACGTGCCGGAATCTTTCCTTCACGTGCCAATTTACTGACTGCGCTTGTCATCAAATTGAGATATGCAGCTGATTCAGCAGTGGAGTATCCTTTTTCATCATCAATTTCTGGATCGGATTCGGGTGCTACAGGTGGAGAGGGAGGCACATCTGACACATCTTTATATCCAGCGGAATCACGCCCTTTGATATATGCTGAAAATATGATGCGGCAAAGTTCAGAGAAACTCCTTTTTTCTTCAGATGCTATATCCATGAGTGTGGTTACTACGTCGACTTCTACGCTCACCGTTACATCCATCAGTTTACTCATTATTCCATCTCCCTTTCGTTCTTTCTTCACAGTACCCGTGCAAATCTGCAATCGCAATTAAGTCTGAGATCAGTTCGTCGTATGTTTTATTCCGCTTGAGACCTCTCAGCATCTCGCGCGTGTCTTTTCTGACGGGGATTAGGACGCCGTTGTAATTAAAACTCATAATAATACGTTATTTTCTGCACTTCAATATTGTTCCGTACTCGTAAATCAAAACGTCCGATTTGCATTTTGGTTCAGGGGGGATGTCGTGAACGCGCTCACATATCTCTTTTGCCACATTGTTTTTAAGCAATTCACATATTATCTTTTTATAGGTGCAATATTGAATATATGTCATAAATCATCACCGTATTTTCTACGCGCACGTTCATCAAGAACCTCATCCAGTGCAAGAGACAATTTCAATTTAAATGCATCATCTCTGAAATAATCATCAAGTGCCTTTTCAAACTCCTTCTGTTCTCTTAAAGTATATAGATCCCGATCTAGGAAGTACCTTACTGCTTCTTCAAGCAGTTTAGGCATTAAAATGCCCAATTTCTCACATTCCCTTTCCATTCTGTTTAGTAATGGAGGCGGAGGTCTGAACTGGACTTGTTTTGGGCGCTCACGGGATGACTCCATGGCATTATATACGCATTATATATAGAAAAGTCATTCGTCACGATCATTCTGCCAAGTTTTGGCTATGATTTCATAGCCATATGGCTAATTATATATAGCCAAAAGGCTAACATTGTGATGCACACAATGTGCAGGAGAAATTATGACCAATCATCTTGAAAGACCGAGATATTTTAGAGGTGATGTTGAGTACGTCCATACATCAGCCTCCATTCCGAAATACGTCAGAGAACTTGCGGCAAAACATAGAATATCTATGAGTCGGGCACTCGAAGACGGAATCAAAAATGCAGTTTTAGAAATTACAACAGGTGAAAGAAAATGAGTGAACTGATGGACGTAACGGTGAGCGTTGAAGTCAACGTAGTAACAGCGCTCATGGATATGGCAGCGGAAGAAAAAAGGAGCTTCTCTGAACTTTGTCGAGAGATCTTTGCATTATACCTCGCTGAAATGTGTATAGAGGTGAAAGAATGACTAAAACAGAAAGAATGGGTGTAAGCCCTGCCCACATCAACACCAATCGAGACGGGCAGGAAATCACTAACATCACTGTGTGTGACGGTAATACATCTGCACAGAATGGGATATCCCTTTCGTTTGAGATGGGGAATTATGATTCTGACATATCGTCGTCCTTATCAGAAGGATGTCCTTGTGACATTGTTAGACCCTCACCGATATTTAATGTGCTATATACCGTGAGGTTTACAATCGAGTCTCTGACCTCTGGGTCATTTGTCACGAGATCGATGAATTGCGTCTTCAAGACTTCACGTTCATCGATACTGTCTTTTTCCAACTGTGTCTTAATGGCAGTGTGCATAAAATCCGAAACATTGCGGTATTTTCCAGATTCTATTAAGTCTAGTATTTGCGCTTTAGTCTCTGATTTTACCTTAATGCCGATGAGTTCCGACGTCATACCAAAACATCAAATTGTACTTTGTTTTACAAAGACAAAAAGTACGGGTGGCGTTTAGTACAACTATGTATAACTTTATATGGTTAGACGTAGTATAACTATTTGCAACTATGAGGTGAAAACATGATTGCTACATCAAAAATGGTAGGTGTTAAACTCAATGTCCGCTATCTAGGAATCGTATCGACCGCTATTGAGCGAGACATTGCGGAGAATCCTAGCCAAGTAATTAAAGCAGCGCTTAGAGAATTCGCGAAAAACCACAATTTAGAGGTAAAAGAAAATGACTAAGATAAAGCAAAACTCCGGCCACCAAAGTCGCCAAACACGGAAGGCCGGAACACCATCAAATGGTATAGAGAATGGGTCGTTTGAAATAATAAATCCATCGACCATGCAGTTTGGAGATGAGGATATCGCCTTCGTTGAAAAAGGCGGTGAGATTTACTACCCAGTTCCTTCCGTCGGGAAGATGTTTGGATATCGTAGGGAGAACGTATTCACAGCATTCAGGCGCAATTGTAATTTTCTCGATGGAAACTATCTCGAACTCAAGTTGAGTTCGAGTGGCAGAGCTCGCCCCGTTCCATGTTTAACGGGAGAAGGAGTTTTAATTTTCGCTGCAAGGCTTGGTGTGGATAAATTGCCTCAAGAACGGCAAGATAAGGTTATAAAAATGGTGCGATACATGGCAAAGGTAGCCATGCAGCATCTTAAGGGTGAACTCGTACCAAAGCAACCGACACCTCAACTCGACCATCAAAAATGGCAATCCCACAGAAAAGAAGCATCCAAGAACTGGAACATATTACGAGAAGAACTCCGTAGAAAAGTCGTTCCTACGATACGAGATCCATCTCACGAGCGTTTCGTATACATGCACGAAGCAAAGATGCTGAATAAAGCAGTATTTGGGAAGCATGAGAAAGGCATCCGCGACAAGTCATCCTTACAGCAAATCGAAGCTCTTGCAAATGCTCAGGCATGGGATACCACCCTATTACACCTTGGAATCCTCGACAGAGCACAGCGAGATGTAATTGTAGACGACTTGCTTGTGAAGCACTATCCAGATCTCGACCTTGAACAAACGCTTCCAGAACCAGTCCAGCAGAAACAACTCCCTGTTAAAATATCAGTTTCAACAGGACAAACCACGCTATTTGAGATCATGGTAGGCGGTGCAGCATGACACATCATGAAATGATGGTCGGCTGTCACGGAGGTGACATGCCATGACCATCACCGAAATCCACATGTCGACCTACAACCGCCTCCCCGACCAAATCACCGAAATGGTCGCAATATGGAGAATCAGACATGGAGAAATGACACTCATCGAGGATGAGCCTGAGACGAGAGAATACAAATCGTGGCCACAACCATACGAGGCTCCTATCAGCGAAATAGCACGGTCTGTTATGGCTGCCACGACTGCGAACGAACCAGAGAACGAGAAAGCATTGAGAGGGATACAGTCATGATTGAAAACAAGGAGTATTACGAGTTCATCCTCGTACAAAACAGGAAGGTTGCAGAGATGATAGAAAAGCGACTCAAAGCACTACACAATGAATCCTGGCTCGCAATGACAATCATCCCTGACGGAGCATTCGACGAAGACCTCGACGTCATCAAAGAGCACAACCACATCATGTGGGAAGTCCTGAGGCGATTGTCATGACACATCATGAAATGATGGTCGGCTGTCACGGAGGTGATATGCCATGACTCGCTCCTACGACCACGTAATGCAGATCAATCTCGGCATCAGGCGATCTCAACTCAAGCGACTGGAAAAACTGGCCGCAAAGGAAGGTCGCAACAGAAACGAACTGGTGAGGGAAATAGTGGACGAAGGATTGTCAAAAAGGGAGGCGAATGCATGACATTCTCATACGCACAGTTCCTGCCGGCATTTCAATCCGCGAACTCAATCTCCCCGCCACGAGATCTCAATCCCATATCAAAGATCGCAACCGACATCCTTGAAAATACCATTACATCGGGCACAAGCCTAAAAGACGCTACCCATGCGATAATGCCGGTTGAAGATGAGTTCGACCACATGTATGCGATGCAGGATGCAATAAGGATTCTGGATGGAGTCAAGCAACACATCGGCATACTACAGGAGTACATCAGGGATGAGCTCAAGCGAGAGATAGATCTCAGGGTGGCAGCAAACTCATACGAGTCAGAGCATTTCAAGCTCGTAGAGATCGAAAAGAAAAGCACCCAATCCGTAAACACGGAAAATCTACGAAGGCACGATCCATCGACTTATGATAAGTTGCTTCAAATTAAGCTCGAAAAAACCGAGTGTGGTTTCAAACCCACCATCACAGAACTCGTGGCTGTCATGGGAAAAGACCGTGCCAAAGTCTACATCAACCCAGCTGAGACGATTGGAACTGGAGAATATACCCTCGAGCTCAAAGGAGGTGTCAAGCATGTCTAGTTGTACAATGTGCGATGTAAACGAGAGGTTCATGCAGAACAGAGAAGCCATAGCGTTATTCATCCACTACAATGCAGATGTGAATCCAGGGTACGTAAAATCACATTTCATCCTCAATCAGATGACTCTTGATGAATATAATGCAGCAATTGAGAGTTTGATTGAAGATGGGATAGTTGTGTATAATCAAGATGAAGTGACGTATGAGTCGAGGTTGCAATTATGAAATATGCAGGATATGTCAGGAGGATGAAAAATGACTGAGGTTGCATCTCATACCGTACCTACAACCCCTCAAACAACCGTACCAACAACACAGGCTACTCCTGCAAGGTTCCCTCAGCTGATTGAGAAATCTACTGGAAAAGTCAAGATCAGGAGTGCGTCAGGTCACGAGGATTGGTATTCTGTCGAACAATCAAAAGAAAAATACAAGGAGATGATCCCAGATGGGAAGTACATCTGGGTAAAAATGGATGGAAACCTGACAGTGATTGGGATCTCTGAAGTAGATCAAGATGGGAACTGGATCAAGTCAGCAGAACCTACCAAGACCGGAGGCGGTGGGAAGAAGGTAGATCCGGTATTCGAGGCAAGGAAGCAGTACATGATTGTATGCCAGAATTCCATGCAGCATGCTTTTAATTACATCAATACATGGCTACAAATTACAACTCCTGCATTTACAGATGAAGTCATGAAGCAGCAGTTTGACAATGCAGTTACATTTGGCTTCTTTCTGGCAGATGAGATCATGAAGAAGACAGAGGAGAGATACAAATGACCCTCTCTACTACTACTACTACTAAGCTAATTCTTAGTCTTAGTACTAGTACATACCTTAGATCATTACATGACATTACATTACATGTAATGCTTTGTCATGACAATCACTTTTTCTGGATGGGTTTGGATGGTAGTGAAACGTAGCCAGACATATGTATCAGGAGTTGGTGAATTGGTTGAAATCGCAAAAATAAGGGAACCTGACTTCAATCTATCACATTTCGTCAGGAATATGCTTGAGATATACATCTTCGGGTACGACCCTCTAGAGTCTAGGAGAATGGAAGTATTTGCAGAAGCCGGACACAAATACCTCAACGAAAGACTTGAAGAAAGAAAAATGACTGAATGGATATCCTCTGAAATAAGCAAGCAGGTTGAAGAACGTAAAGAGATCGAACTCTCAAAGAAACTCGAAGAACATAAAATCAGAGAAGCCCGGGAACAAACTGCTAGAATCGTATCAGCAGCTCTTGAAGCAACGTTTTCCAACATCTCATCATGGAAGTATAAGCTTCCTGAAGATGATCCGTTCGGCGACTTTTCAGACTCGTGGATAGATGCAGCTCTCAAGATATCAGAGCAGACTGGGATTGAAGTAGCACCATCAGAGTGCTATGCCTACGTAAGGACAAGGCAGGAGAGGTGAATGAGAATGACAAGAAGTGAACTAATTGACATTATATATTATGAGTTTAGCAGTGTGTACTGTGATACGTGCATGTTCCAAAAAGATGAAAACTACGACCCCGATGAGTATGGTTACCCATGTGATGATTGCCGCAGAAATTCCATGAATTGGAGAATATCCAATGATGCAGCCATCGATATTGTAGATAAGATCATAAGGGTAGTTAACGGGAGATTAGATAACCTGCACTATAGATGAAACATTTTTGGAGGCTGCTAAATGACATACAACAAGTTCCGCAACACAAAAACAACCGTGGACGGAATCACGTTCGACAGCAAATCCGAGGCTGCTAGGTACGTGCACCTCAAGGATATGCAAGCATCAGGCCGAATACAAGGCTTTGACATGCAAAAGGAATTCATCCTGCTGGATGATTACAGACAATGCCCAAAATGTCAACACGTGCAGGACTACGACACCATAAAATGCAAGATGTGTAGAGCGAAAACATTCGTAGAGATAGGGATCAGATACAAAGCCGATTTCGTCGTGTACGAAACAGACGGCTCTGTGACCGTGGAAGATGTAAAAGGGAGCAGAAACTACCTGACTCCTGAATTCAGAGACAAAATGAAATGGTACAATTCAATGAACCCAGAAAACAAGTTGCGTGTAGTCGAAAAAGGAACGAGATACGTGAAGCAGGGAAGCAGATGGGCGATTGTATGAAGCTCAACAAAATAGAGACAATGATATGTGACTTCATAAGAGACAATCCAGGAACATCTTTTACAGATATCGAGATCTCCCTATCAGGACACTATCGTAAGTCCTACATCCATCACACGCTCCTGAGACTCAAGCACATTGGGGCGGTCGAAGACTCAGGTGTGACTGGCAGACTTGGACAGGCACGAAAAACTGCCTACTACATCAAGGAATAGTAAATTAAGTTGTACTCCTCCTCAAAATCTCTTTTACGCCTCACAACCCATCTCATATCAATGAATGGTAGGAAGCTCACTGACAAAATAAAAAAGGAAGAAGAGAAGCGGAAGGCTGAGCAGGAACACGATCTTCCCGTCCGTCCGCCTTGTCCTTTCCGGAGTCGGTGAGATGGATCTTCTACGCATTTTTTTCGTGGCATGTGCGATGTGCCTGATCGCTTTCGCATATACGTCAACTGCTGAACCTGTTTTAATATCTACGATGGGCGTTGAAGGTGGAGGGACATCTATCATACGAAGCCATTTCTCACAGTTTGATGACACCAAAGCCAACCTATTCAATTTACAAGGCTATCAGACTGCACAGGTAACGAGCCTGGGTTCAGACCTCTCTCATTATGCAACCAGTTCCGGAGGCATTGCGAGGCAAGACCTTGTCCAGTCAAACAGTCGAGCAGGGCTTGCTTATGTAAGAACATACGTCCATGGTGACCGCCTGACTGCTATGCTGTGTGATACGAGAACTGATCACCTCTTCGGCATGTTTAGGGCAGATGCTCTGATGTCTCCAGATGCAACGATCGAGTTCTCTACAGTCTCAAGTGCATCAGGTGCTGCTATCGATGCAGGAACTACTGGCCGCGGACTGTATGTCCAAACGGGCATATCATCAACAAGGTCACTGACACAGAGAATCAATCAGATCGATGAGGAGTCAAGGTCTAACATAGCGGCAGAATTCAACACGCTGTATTCCCACCTCGATACAAGTCGAATAACATCATCAATAGGTGTGATGGCGTAATGCAAGACCAAATTAACGCAATAATCTCAATGCTTTGTGCCATCGTGCTTCTTATACTTGCAGCGTTTAGCAATTACATACGTACGCTGAATAAACAAACTCTGATAACTGATCTGAGCATTTTAAAGGCTGTTCTGTCTGGAGGATACATCTGCATAGGCGATGAGGTGGACTGGAAGTGCTTTCACAATCACAAAGAGGTGCCATGCAGGAAGTGCGGGGAGTGTAAGAACTCTCAAAGGCCAGTAACCGCCGATGACGCTGAATAAGCCGAGGCTATAAGCCATTTCCAACTCCGGGAACAGTGACAGATACCTACTAACCTCATCGAATACTCGTCTCATTCCGCAGTCAGATGGGTCAAACCACTGGCTGCAATCTCCTGTGGCCATAACACCCCCCATCAGCCACAGGATCTCTTTATTGCGTAATCTGGGTCGCAGCCAGAAAAGAGAATATGGCACCCAAGATAGGAAGACCGACAAAAGCAACGCCAGAACGGATTGATACCATCTTAGAGGGCATACGAGCTGGTCTCACGTACGAAGTTGCAGCTAAAAGGGCAGGCATCAATAGATCAACCCTCGCAGAATGGCGTAAAAAGGGGGAGAGCGGAGACGATGAATATTTTGCAGCCTTTTACGACGGTATAAAAAAGGCAGAGGCTGAAGCAGAGTTCGAACTACTTAACCAGATAAAATGTGCTGGATACAGCCCTGAAAGATGGCAGGCTCTGGCGTGGATCTTGGAGAGGAGATATCCGGATCGATATGGCAGAATAGATAGACTCAAAGCTGAGCTCACTGGTCGTGATGGTGATCCAATCCAGATAGCCCGTGCTATGAGCGACGAGGAGGTGATACAGCATGTTGAGCGATTTATTGAGAGTCGAAAGTCTGACTCCTCTTGATTCCGCTGTTTTAGCACAACTGACCAGATGGAGCTTTGTTGCACGTCCCAATCAACTCCCTCCTGAGGGGAACTGGACGAAGTGGCTATTACTCGCTGGGAGGGGGTTTGGGAAAACGAGGTGCGGTGCAGAATGGGTATGCAAGCTTGCACAAAACAATCCAGGCATCCGCATTGCCTGCATTGCTCCCACCTCAGCAGATGCAAGGGACGTCATGGTAGAGGGAGAGTCCGGCATCCTTGCATGCAGCAGGATCGAAATCCCTCTCTACGAACCATCAAAGAGAAGGATCACGTGGAAGAACGGATCCATGGCAACCCTCTACAGCGCCGAAGAGCCAGACCGCCTCAGAGGACCTCAGCACCATTACATCTGGGCTGATGAAATTGCTGCATGGAAGTATCCAGAGACATGGGATCAAGCTCTGTTCGGACTGAGGCTTGGAACACATCCACGTGTCTGTATCACTACCACACCTCGACCTATACCGGTCATCAAAGACCTCATGACTGATCCACATTGCACCATTGTCCGTGGTTCCACATACGATAACAGAGACAACCTCGCCCAGCCTTTTTTCGACCAGATCATCACTAAGTACGAAGGCACCAGACTCGGAAGACAGGAGCTCCATGCAGAGATCCTCACCGATGTCGAAGGTGCACTCTGGACTCACGGACTCATTGAGCAGCATAGAGTGCATGATCATCCCGCATTGCCAAGGGTCGTCATCGGGGTAGATCCAGCAGTCACCTCTGGAAGCTCCAGCGACGAGACTGGCATAATAGTAGCAGGAATAGGAGCAGATGGTCATGCATACGTCATAGACGACATCAGCATCAAAGCAAGTCCAAACGAGTGGGCGAGAGTGGTGGTGGAGGCATACCGCACACACATGGCCGACAGGATAATAGGAGAAGTCAATCAAGGAGGCGACCTCGTGGAGACACTCATCCGAACGACGGATAATACAGTCTCATACAAAGCGGTCAGAGCATCGAAAGGGAAATACACCCGGGCTGAACCTATCTCTGCCATCTACGAGCAAGGAAAGGTGCATCACGTCGGTATGCATGCAACACTCGAAGACCAGATGTGTGACTGGGTTCCTGGTGCTGCAAAGTCCCCGGACCGTATGGATGCTCTTGTATATGCGCTGACTGAACTGATGCTAAATGCACCGACTGGGGAGGCTGATTTCTATGTCGCTGCAAGATAGTCTCCGGAGGATACTCGCGGGCAAGGAACAGGCACCAGTTACAGTCGCGGGAGCTGGAAACAACATCCTCTCAAACGCCGCACCAGATGTAAGCAATATAACCTCACTATACGGGAGCAACTCCGTTGCTGCACAAATAATTGACATCTACACGAGTCACATTACACAGGCCGGCTGGGTTGTCGAGACAGACAAAGGCGAAGAGAGTCTGGCATCCGAGGTCTCATCTGAGCTGGAGCGCATGAATATAGACTCGTGGATGCAGGTCATCATTCAGCAATCCCTGATATACGGGTACGGAGTCTGCGAAATCGTACCAGACAGCACCGGAATCCCTGTCCGGATCATACCGAGAAAGAGTGAGCAGTTCGGGCTTACGCTCGATACACGCGGCATGCTCGAATCATATTATCAATCATCCGGATTCGAAAAGAAGCGAATTGATATAGGGCGTATACTGTGGGCAACTCCCCTCCCCTCGATAGACAATTACGGCGTCTCGCTCATTCGGAGGGCAGCAAAGGAGATCTATCGAGACGATACCATAAGCGAAGGAATCGCACTCGCAATAAAGCGTCACGGGACAGGCAAGCACGTCCACAAACTTGGCAATGAAACTCACCCGCCAAAAAAAGACAGTGTGCATAAATACCGCGCTGAACTAGATAAACTGTCGTTCAATTCCGACATTATCGTTCCTTATTTTGTAGATGTGGAAGAGATCGATCGTAGCCAAATGGATGTCACTCCGCACGCCATATACGCCACGAAGCGCATGTGTAGTGCGATGGGTATGCCCCCTGAGCTTATCGGAATACGGGATGGAACAACAGATAACACGGCTGTAGCTCGTATCAAGGCATTTTATGTTCGAATAGGGGCAATGCAAAATTTGATTGCGAGACAAATAACCGATCAACTCATTTCGCAACTGATCCCGGATGGGAAATATGCTGCATTCAGGTTAAACAAGGCGGCTGCAACCGAGTGGAGTGAGAAGGCGAAGACTATCACCGAACTCATGAAAGCGAACCCGCTCAACCCGTTCTGGCCTGGGGAAGCGTGGATTAAGAGCGAACTTAGCATCCCAATAGAGGATCTAGGTGATTGGGGTGGATAGCCGCTTTGTATACACATTGACTGCAGGCGAAGATCTCAAGTCTGGCCAGATAGTCCGTATGGTTGAGGGGCAGGTAAGGCTGGCACAACGACACGATCAGATCCTCGGTGTCTGCTACGATGATTGCAAAGCCGGTGATATATGTGCCGTATCTCTTGCAGGATGGGCACTCATCTACAACTCTTTTGACAGAGACTTTGACGCTGGAGAGATGCTTACGGCCATTGATGGGATGCCTATCAAAGCAGATGATGCGGACAAAAAAGTGGGAGTCACTCTCGAAGTAATCCGGATGGGGGGGTATGGTGCTATACAGGTGCTTCCATCCAGCTCATCAGGCGGAGGTGCAGCTCCCATTCCTCCAATTATCGTCTACCCAACTCCTCTTGAATTCGATGGGCGGGTAATCACTCCAATTCCGGTAAGCGACGGCATCACACTTGCAAAGCAACATCTCGTATCTGATCTTGACTATGGCGATAGGGTTGACCTTGCGAAGATACATGCACGATCGGAGGAGCGAGTGATATACAGTGACAACGCCACGAGCGATGGCCAGCACGTACGCACAGCAACCAACATAAGCGACAACGCCACGAGCGAACAATCATGAGTACAAAAAGCAAATTTTCCGATTTGGTCAGGTTAAACAGACCTGAGATGTACAGCGACGAACTACAGATACAGGGCTTCGTCACCTTACGACAAGGCGACGAGATCATACTTGACAACGTCCAAAACAGATGGACTATGGCTGGGCTGACACACTTTGCAAGCGCTCTACTCGGATTTCGCGTCACTGGAGGGAGTACCAACAGCAACCTATATACTGCAACCCTGTTCTTTGGAATGGGAGGTATTACACAACCATCCTACATCGCAGCAGGATCGAGTGACGTCGCAACTACGACTGCCACAACTGCGATTACATCTGCTATAGCAAGTCACGCGATAGTAGGATCTCCAGTCCTGTTTTCAAACGATTTACAGCGATATATCTTTACTGTGACGGCGTCCTGGAGCTCAAACACCCTATCCAAACAAATAAATGAATTTGGACTATTTGGCAGGCCATTTAACAATATGGGAGGGGGTTGGTCTGAAAATTATGCTTCTTCGACTGTCAATACTAATCATGACAAAGGAATTGCACTACTCGCACGTATTAGCGTTGGAGATGGTAGCTTTGCACCAATCGCGATAGATACGACCATGCCTTACTCCATGGACTGGGTGGTAATGCTATGACTGACGCAATAGGGCTAAAAACGGCTGTTGAAATACAACACGGCGATTCAATCCAGATTGGCGAAAATAAGATATTGTTTCGCGGGAGGCTATCCCTCATATCTTCCATCGCCGCTGGATCAATACAAGTTAGCGGCACAAATAACGGCGGATGGTCTAACCTCCCAGGAGCTTCATACTCTTTGCGATTAGGCACGGACGTAAGCTCACCCACAGACCTAAATCAGGCAAGTCTCATCGCTGAGTTGGGGTGGCTAATTGGACTTACACAGCAAAAAGCAACCTTTAGCAATGCAAGTGAGCGTGGGTGCACGTTTATATTTACTGCTCCTCCTAATGCATTAACTGATGGCGTAACAATCGGAGAGTTCGGGTTGTACATGAGTAACTGGACTGCGACCGGATTTAGACACACTGTACCAAACAACTTCAACCCTGCACAATCTCTCTTTTCAAGGATCGCAGCAGGAGACGGGGAGTTGACTCCGTTTGTATATAATGCAGCATTACCTCTAACGGTTGCATGGACGGTAAAGTTCTCATTCTAAAAGGTGTGGTATGGCTGGTCAGATGTGCAAACAAAGCGTTGAGGGCGGTTGTTAGGATGGTTAATTACGCATACGCACTCATACAACCGCAGGGCGATGTTGCAGCGTTGCCTCCGGTGGCCAACTTTGTAGCACGGCCGAACATCGGGAGTATGCCCTTAAAGGTGACTTTCAACGACTTGTCAGAGGGCGACGAGATCAGCACATGGTCATGGGACTTCGGAGATGGGAACTGGAGCACGGAGCAAAATCCTGTGCACACCTATGCAGGAGAGGGGTCGTATGACGTTACCTTGACAGTCACGAACCCATGGGGTAGCAATACCGTCACCCAGGTTGCAGCAGTCATTGTCACAGAGGGAGGGGAGTTCCCCGCAAGCCTAACTGCTGACTTTGGCATGTCTCACATGTCAGGTGGACAGCCTGTGACAGTATCTTTCGCAGACAAGTCCCGAGGGTCTCCTACTTCATGGGCGTGGACTTTCGGAGATGGAACGACTTCAACGCAACAGAATCCATCACACACGTACAACGACGTAGGTACGTATACGGTGTCATTGACGGTATCAGATGGGACTGATAGTCACACAGTTACGTATGCAAACATGGTCGAGGTGGTTGAGAGTTCTGGTGGAGGAGATTGGCAGGATCAAGTCCCTCCAGATTACTGGGACTTCTTGATTAGGTATCCGCAGCCAACAGGAGTGACAAATTACACCTGGAGTGGAACGAGTGCACCATTCACATTAACATTAAATGTACAAAACAAAGAATATTGGTTTGACCCGAAATCCACGTTCCCAAACACCCGTGTATTCGTAGCATATCCACATATAACTCTAGACTGTAACAATAATAGAAATATAAAACAGATAATTGGGCACTGTGCAAAATTAAAGAATGTTAACATCGATGTCACGGATTCAGAAGCCATAATCGATCATAACTGCAATTATGCAGTAATACAGAGAGGTGAATTTTTAGGCGGGTCCCCCAGGATCCGTGTCACCATAACGACGCGGCCTGTAGATGCCGTTTTAGTTTCCGCCTTATTCGGGAATTTGACAGATTGTGATTTTTCATTATATGTGTCATCTCCCACTAACGTCAGTGCTATGTCGTCCACAATTATAACCCGTGTTGAAAGTAATGCTGTGATATCTGGTGGTAAATTCACTTTAAGGCCAAATAGAAGCGGGTATTTTGTGGTAGCAATGAATGGGAAGATGTCGGGAGGAGAAGTGTATATTTATGAGCATTCAGACATGTGCTTTTTTTGGGATGTTAATTCAGGAGCAAATATTTCAGGGGGGCGATTTGTAACAGATCGCAACAGTTCTCTGGGGCCTTTCAACGGAGTCCACATGTTACATGTGAGAGGTATCATATCTGGAGGAGAATTTTATTTTACCTCCTCAAATATCAGTGGATCTGGAAGCCCCTGCTATTTTATACGTACACTTCGGGGGATTTTAACCGGTGCACAATTTAGCTCGCAGAATTGTAATATTAACCCTGGTGTAGTTATACCATCGCAAACCCCAAGCGGGGGGGAATTTATCATGTTTGGGGGTCTGATGAGAGGCGAGACAGTCCCATTCCCAGGAGCATCTGGCACCCCATACCAAGGAACATTTTCATTCTCTCACAGGGGTGTGAATTATCAAAGCACTAATACAACCGTGTATACTTTAGGCGGAGCGACGTTTTACGTCGTAAACAGTTTTAGTCAGGTGTGACACCCCGTAACCCTGCTCGAGAATGATCCATGTATACAGAATGTGACTTACTCTCCTCCGAAGATTACTACATCTGGCGTACATACAACCTCCATCATCCCGCTCGAGCCCGTCACCTAGGGCGACCTCAGACCAACCCTCTCAAGACCGATCCCACGCAGAGCTTACGCCTGTGTCGAGCATATGAGCGTTTCATCTACAACTACCTGAAAACAACCATCGTTCCCTCTCTTTTACAACTTCACTTAAAAAACCTGACTTACAGGGAACTGTTTGCATACAACGAACTGATCCAACTCATCCCAAAAGATCGCATCGACGATTTCATCGAGAACGGATGGGCTCAAGGTATCATCTTCGCAAATCAAAACGGTGGCCTCTACGCCGCCCCGATGAGCTTTGAACTCCCTACGGATTCTAGGGCACTGGACTTAATCAAGGACTCGAACTATCGACTCTTTGATGGGTTTAGCCAGGCCACATCGGATGATATACTGAGGATAATAAACCGTGAATTCAACAACGGATTAAATCCCCGCGATATTGCCCGAATCGTCACGAGGGAGATTGATGATGTATCTCGGTTCCGAGCCTACAGGATTGCACACACCGAGATCATGCGTTCCGTCTCAACCTCCACTCTTGAGAGATACGCACAAATCGGAGTTAAATATGTAGAATGGTTCGCAGCCGAAGACGAACGGACGTGTGAGATCTGTGGCGGTCTGCACAGGCGTGTGTATGTGATAGATGCAGTTCCGCCTCAACCTGCACATCCGCTGTGTAGGTGTACGTGGCTGGCCACGAGAGATGGGACGGAAGCTCAGACACACGATCGGGAATATGATCCAGAGGATATTGAGGAATTGACATGGAGCAACCCGATCCAATGGGCACATACAGATCACTCCGAAGCGCTAGAACATATAAAAAGACTTAAAACGGAGATAACTGGGTTGGAAGGTGTTTCAATTGAGCACCTAAATATAGTTGGTGGATGGGTTGAAAGGATGGAGCACACTATATACAAAAATGGGCTGCCATTTGACTTTAGATTCATACCTCTTGATGCTGCTGCTGCTACTGCAACCCACGAGGGAACAATATATTTCTTTGTAAATCATACGGATAAATTCACAAAATATAGTTTAGATGGAGTATTGGACTTAACTAAATCAGTAAAAGCAATCCCACGAAACCCTATTGAGATGCTCGGTCATGAGCTCGGTCATGTACTCGCGTCTAACGGTACGTATTCAATCGATGACTTTAGGAAAGATTATGCCACGTTATCTTCATCTGAAAAGGCTCGGTACAAAATGCTTTCAGACTACTCTAATAGAGTATACACCGACAGAGAGCCGAAGGACGGAGGAATAGAAAGATTTGCTGAAAGTTTCGTATCGATGCTTACGGGACAAAGAACAGAACTTATACCTGAAAAGATACAAAGAAAAATAAGAGATAGTTTCAAAAATACATACGGAATGGAGTTAAATGAGTTTTCGAAATGGGCAGTGTGAAGACTGTAAACACTTTGTTGGATATATTGCACATCCTGACGACCCTCTTGGAGTCGATATATTACCAGTATGTGAAGCATATCCAAAAGGCGTCCCAAGTACTTTAGCCAGGGATGAAGTCAGACATGATGAACCATTCCCAGGCGACAACGGCATACTGTTTGAACCATCAGAATTGGAGAAAGATACGCGGAGACGTTCTCTGCGATCATGACTGGCAACAGAATTGAATATGTTCCCACTGTAATAAGGGAGGGGATACTTCGACAAATATTGAGGGTTACTGGTGCATCCATCACTTAAAAAAAATAGTAAGTTTTATAGCAATTCGAATCTTAAATAAAGCCATGGAAGATGACCTTATATGTGGCACCCCTCACGCTCCTCCAGTGTGCTACAGGTGTGCTCACTATTCATTTAATGTCTATACAAACCCTGATGGGTTTAGGAGGTGTTCTGCGTTTCCAGATGGCATTCCAGACGCAATATTCATTGGAGGGATAGATCACACCTCTCCATTCCCCGGCGACAACGGGATCATGTTTGAACCGAAATAACCGGTTGTACTCCTCCCCAATACCAATAACCTCTTTTACTGCCATATACTCCTGAATGGCAAACCGTCACCTCTCATATCACATCAATCCTCAAAAATACAAAAAAGAAGGAAGCGGCATCAGACTCACCGATGTAACCGCAATGGCAAAGGGAATATGGGTTGACTCTCTGCAAAAGACTCCTTTTTTTATTTCAGATAGAGCTCTGAAAGAAGACGCTACGAACTGGACTGGATCTGCTCTGCTGGACGGACATAGTCCATCAGTTGTCGGATTAGTAGATAACCAGCGATACGACCCAAACAGAGACGAGACCTGCTGTGATATCGTTGTTACAGACCCTCACACCATCGACAGAGTCCTCTCCGGAAAGATCACAGACGTCTCTCCAGAAATCAAAACCGTCGAAAGATGGAACTCAGAACATGCTGCATTCGAGATCCTTGAGATAGAATACACGGGCTTAGCACTCGTACCAACGGGGGCGTGTAAAACCTGCAAAATAAGATTGTGTGGAGGAGTACAAAAACTAACCATAAGTAAACATGACGTTACATATAATGCCATGACTTGCGGATGTGATCACGGCAAGGGAGCTCATGTTTCGAGTTCGAAAGAAATCTTTTCTGAATTTAACAGGAAGAATCCTTCCGTCAGAATGTTAGGGGCAGAAGGTCATGTCGATCCTCAATACCTCGATCGACTTGAGAGAGAACTATCTATGGCAAAGGGCGAGATCGTCAGCCTCGAAGAGAGACTACTTTCGATGTCTCCTACAGCAGAGATCGAAGAACTGAAAACCACAGTTGGAACCCTCACGGCACGTATCGACGAAATGCATAAAAAGCAACGGGAGATGGAAGGACACCCTGTCACTGATGCAGACACATCAGACGAAACCACAGGAACTCGTCACATGTCACAGGGCAATATCCTCTCTGTAACTCGGAATTCAGAGGGAGTCATTGGCGGAGGATTCTGGTAATCATGCCTATTCCAGTTAAAGACTCCTGGTCTGAGGGCATCGACTTTACCACCCTTGTAAGAACTGTGATAGCTCAAATCGACCTCGTGAAGGGATACGCCATCCCTATGCAGGGCGTAGTTGTGACGCCTGCAAAGGCAGGTGTTGAGGCGGCAGTCATGACTCTTGGGGTAATGGCAGTATATAATTCAGGAACCTCTGCAATCCCTACTGGCAGCCTTGTCTCTACAGATGGAGACGGGGGGGTTGTTGCAGGAGGTACATCTCGCATTGGTATAGCAGTTGAGGACATCCCTGCCCAGGGTTGGGGTAAGATTTTCGTAAGTCCATAGGAGGAAACAATGACTATTGCATACAATTCAAGCGGTGTACAGCACCTCTATCCGTACTTCACCCCGATCATGCACATCGTGCATACAGACAACAAGATCAAAAAGGAACGTGCGCTATCTGCAATCCCTCGTGATCTCGCATTTGAGTTTGACAAAGAAGTACACCTCGTGAGAAAGCTTCTCACTAATGCAGACCTCGATGCATCAGGACTCATCCAGTCAACAGTATACGATCAGGTCATCTCAGGAGCAACTCCTGAGCATGTGATGAGAAAAGTTCTGCCGGTAATCAGGATGACGTCTGGTGAGGTCACGATCCCCGTGGTCAAAAATCGCAGATATGCTCGCAGGTACGCCGAGGGGGCAGAAGTACCAATTGTAAGCGATGACTACACCGCGTGTGATTTAAAGGCGTATTACATCCCAGAAAGGCCGTTGATCTCAAAGGCGGCAATCGCAGATCAGAAATGGGATGTGGTCGGGATCGCACTTAGAAACACTGGTGAAGTGCTTGAAAACACGCTCAATAGAGATGCTCTCGAAGTTGTAGCAAACAATGTTGGATCTACTATATCAGGTGCTGGTTCTGCCGCCTCAATCCTAGATGTCATCATTAATGCTAGGAACAACTTGAGGAAGGCGAAATTTAAGCCAGATGTATCTGTAATCAGTTCAGATGTCGAGGCTTTGATCTTGAAGGAACTCCGACTCCCAGGGCTGACGAGTTCCTCCACCCTCCTTACTCCTACGATCAGAGAGGCAGCGATCCCTCGAATGTACGGATTAGATTTCTTTGTAGCCGACGAAATATTCGAGAAGAGTGCATCAGGTACATGGGGCTTTTCATCTGCTGGAGAGGTTGGAGCAGTCATGTGGAGCTCCAGGCACGGCACACAGCTTGGAATGAGGCAAGATATCGGCATTGAAAGGTTCAACGATCCAACCCGCTTGATGGAAGGTATGATATCCTCTATGCGTATCGCCCCAGGGTTCCCAGAAGGAAACAAAGCCTGTGCGGTAAAAATCACCTACTAACGATGTACAGTCTCGAAGATCTCAGGAACCTCTCTGGAAGCACGCTTCCCGATGAAATTTTACAGACGCTGCATGACTCCGCCTTAATTGACTTGAAGGCAGGGTGTAAAGCGTATGGGCTTACATTTGACGAGGATTCTGATGCACAGGTCGCATCCTTCAAAGACTTTTTCGACGCCTTGCTGTACACCAGGTACCGGATGGATGGCACAATGGATATCAGCACGCTCGACTATGCTCACCGGACTGATCTCAACAAGGCGATCGAGGACTTGAGAATGCGTGCACTCGACCGACTGAAAGCAGAGGCTGACGCTTTAGATCCAAGTCAAGCATGGATAGTGATCACGTGACATACCCCGAACGGCTGCTGATACACGAATGCAGCATCAAGCGTGAGACTCCTACAGGTGATCAGTCTCCATGGGGACACGAGGTCACTGATGTAACGTGGGATACAGTCAGATGCAGGTTCGGTAACTCGTCTGGAGGACTTTTCAGCGACCATGAGCACAGTGTAGATTCAGTGTACTGCATCGTACAAACTACCACGAACATCAAACCAACAGATGTCATAGCGTCCACGTCTACGGGGTTTGTCGGTGATTACATCGTTACAGACGTCAAGATCGCGGCGTTGGCAGATCGAGTTTCTCACATCGTCTTGAAACTCAAGATCGCGGACAGGGTGACATAAATGCCTGCGAAAGTTGAGGGGATTGGCAAGGTGATAGGCAACTTGGAAGCCATCGCAAAACTCGACAAAACGCAAGTGGCAAACGTGATTACCTGTGCATTGGTTGGGACGGTCGAAGCAGAGGCAAAGCGAGAAGTTCCGGTTGACACCGGCAACCTCAGGAAATCCATCCGCACCGTGGTGGTCGAAGCAAACGGGAATTGGGCAGGAGTCGTAGGCTCCCCCGCAGCGTACGCAGGACACGTCGAGTATCTCATCAAACCGTATTTGAGACCAGCTTTCGACTCTCAAAAGGACAAAGCAGTCCAGTACATCAAAGAAGATATTGGAAAGATGATTGGAGGTAAGTGATGATTGACGCACTCGTGAGGGGAGTCCTGCTGGACACGGAACTCAAAGACTTGGTTGACTCACGAATCTATTGCGGAAACTTGCCATTCAATCCGATCTATCCTGCAATCACGGTTGCAGTGGTTGACACAGTCCCTGAGCCTCTGGTATCCGGCGGATATCAATCACGAGTGCAAATCACGATATACGCAGACTCTGGAGATGACCAATTTTTCGCGGGCGTTCAGCAACTCGTTTTCGATCGACTCCACATAGGATCTGTAAACAAAAAGCCTGAAATTTGGGCTTACTTTGGATTGGCGGCACAGATAATTAGAACACAGGTGGCCTTGTCCCGTCCAGGTTTCGAGGCCAACGCTGGAGTCAAAATCGTCCTTACAGACGTTATGATCCAGCACCAGCCTGTAAGGACGGGAACTTAAAGGGGAACTATCATGATAGATGTACAAGATTCAGATCTTACACGTGGCCCAGAAGTAAAGTGGTACGTGGGAGGTATTGCACAGCAGCAAACCGTTACGGCTTCGGGAGTAGGGCCGATTACGCTAACAAGTCCTGCTGTGAACGGACTCATCGTTGCAAGCAGAAATGGAGTGCAAGTAGACTACACTCCAACAGGAACTGAAGCGAGCGGTATCACGGCCGTCACGATTCCAGGAGCTGTTTCTGGAGATCAGATCTCTCTATACTATGTATCCGTCCCAACTGGTGGAGCTCTCGACCATATCGCAAGTGCACAGGACTTTAACACATCTACAACCGCAAGCAGCACTACTACAGCAGTGCATGGCCAGCAGAACAAGATCGTATCTGTCGGAGTGTCTGAGACCACGGGCAGCTTCTCGATGCTCCAGATCACTGGTGCTTTTAAGGCGTTGTTTGTCGGTGCACGGACTGCAGCTGGAACTGGCAAGGTTTGGTCTAACAAGGTCACAGGATTCAAAAAGGTCGGCTGTCTCGTTGGTGTGAAACTGGATGCTATGGGCAACCCAGCCCAAAAATGGGGATTAATTGGCGTCTCGTTCACTGGCAACAATCAGACGTTCCCAACCGAAAACATCTACACTGATTCGTTCAACGTCTCGGTTGATTATCTCATCAAGTGGGAGTCTGACACGGCGTTAGGTGGAGGTATCCAAGGTGCGTCTACACAGCAGGCGAGCATAACCTTCCCGTCACCTGAGGAGGCTTAAGATGTTAGAGGTACGCGACAACCCAGAACTCACCAATTCTTTTAGACAGAGTTTACAGGCTGAACAAGACATTAACGACATTGCAGAGGATATTTTATCCAAGCTTAAAGATCCTGCAATGTGTGTAACGCTGAAGGATGATATCGTCTTGACATTTGACAGGGTGCCAGATGGAGACCTGTTCCACATTATGAAGATGGAGCGTGGACTTAAGACGGGGGCTACCGAAGCCGAGGAATATGTACACACTCTGGCAAAGACTCTGCACAAACTATCCAAAAACCCAGAATTAGATCTAACCTTTTTCGAGAAGTTGCCTTTGAAGTACAAGGCTTTGATCATTAAGCAGTTGATCGGGGCTACCGTTCAGGATGCAAAGAACGCGGAAAAATTTCGCTAAAAGTACAATAGGCAAGAACTTCGCCCATATGTGTCACTGGTGGGGAGTGACACCATCGCAGTTTGCGAAGCTCGATGATATCGAGCAGAAGATAATGCTGAACAGTTTTCAAGCAATCCACACTAAATAGCCATGGTAATCCAGCAATACTCCATGAATGACCCGAACACAATCGGAGTCACCCTCTTTTTAGAAAATGCATTATCTGATGGAATAGATGCAGCTAAAAACGATCTAAAAGACTTTGAAGGAGTTGTCGAAGATGTAGGCAAGTCAGTAGACAAATCGTTCTCAGGCATCCGAGATGCTTTTTCCGAGGGGTTTGGATCTGGACTTACTGCTGTTGGGGGTCAACTTGACATAATCGGGTCAAAGATGAGTTCCTTGGGTGGCGATCTAACCATAGGCATCACTACTCCCATCATGGGGCTTGTCGGGGGTCTCGGACTTGCCGCAAAAGAAGCATCTGACTTTGAAATTCAGATGGCTCGCATCTCCACCTTAATTGACGATATCACAGATATAGAGCTCAAGGGACTTGGAGATGATATCAGAGGTCTTGCAAAAGATTACGGTCTATCACTTGACGAATTGACGCAAGCTTATTTTGAGATCATCCAGGCCGGACTTGAGGGCGAGCAAGCCTTCGAGACCTTGAAATACGCTGCTATGGCATCAATGACGGAGCTTGAGTCTGTGCCTGATACGGCCCGAGCAATCACTGTTGTATTTGGTGCAATGGGCAAAGAGGTTGATAGTGTTGAAAACATCATGAACTCTTTTTACAAAGCCATGGATGTTGGAACTATGTCGATGGCAGATATCTCATCCAACTATGCCAAGATCCTCCCTCTTGCAAATGCGTTTGGTGTCGAGTTGAATGATGTTAATACTGCCATGGCAGTCCTGACACACCAGGGATATGATGCATCTACTGCATCCACGATCTTACGCAATATGTTTGCAGAGCTTGGAGACAGTTCAAAAGATCTTTATGAGCGGTTTGAGCAGGTTGCAGGCAAATCATTTCCAGAATTTATGAGAGGAGGTGGTGATTTACATGGAGCAATGACACTTCTTCGAGAATCATTTGAGGCATTTCCTCCAATAGTTACTACTTTCCAAGGTGTTTTAGGAGATACCCTCACCACGCTGCAAGATGGATCCCGCGAAATGGAGTTGTTTGAACAAATAACAGGAAAAACGTTCCAACAATTCATTTTAGAGGGGAACACTGTAAGTGATGCCTTAAAATTCATAAATAAAGAAATAAAAGACCTTGGTGATGATGCCAGCCCCGCTTTACTGTCTCTGCGAGATGCTTTAGAGATGACCGGAGCATCAAGCAATCAAATCAACGAAGTTTTCAAAGAACTCACTGGCACAAGCCTAAAAGACTTCATAAACTCTGGAAACTCGATTGAAGATGCCATGCTTGCAATGGGGGATGCACTTGACAAGTCTGGTGTAAACGCACTTGACTTTTTCAGCTCAATTCAGGCAGGACAAGCGGGATTGATTTTGACCAGTGAACTTGGTTTATCACAAATAGAAGAATTTCGTGAAGAAATTGTAAACTCTGCGGGTGCAATCGAAGAGTCGATTGACATCATGACGCAAACCACGTCTGTCATGATGGATCAAATCAACGCCGAGTTCCATGACATGGCCATCACACTTGGAGAGTCCGTCCTCCCTATCGTAAAAGACACGCTCCTCCCGATGGTAAGAGATACTATCATTCCACTCATAACTGGTGTTTTTTTACCAATGCTTGTAGGAGTGCTAGAAATTTTCAACAAGCTCCCTGAACCCATAAAGATCTTTGTCATTGCACTGACAGGAATTGCTGCTGCAATTGGGCCGATATTGGTTATAGTCGGACCGCTCGTGTCTGCATTCGGAGGAATTTTAACTGCAGTAGGAGGGTTGATTGCACCTTTGGCTGCCGCTGGTGGTGCAGCCAGTTTGATGGGAGCAGCGTTTGCAGCACTATCTCCTATACTCATAGCAGCAGCTCCAATTCTTGCAGGTATCACAATAGGCATGCTTGCAGTGCTTGCACTCAGGGATCTTGGCGTCTTCGACTGGATCGCAGAGCAAGCCGGAAAAGTATTCGAACTGATTAAGAGTATCGATCTATCCGCCCTCATCACCAAGATCGTTGACACCATCGGCGAGATACCAAGTAAGATCCTCGGCACCCTGACGATAGGAGGTCGCAACATCGACATCAAGATCACGGACATCATATTCCCGCTACCGAAACTCTTGCAGATCCTGGGTGTTGGCTTACTTGCTTTAGGACGATGGTTTGGCAACCTCGGCGCTGAAATACTCGGCTTCATGGTCGGGACTATGGAGCCCGTCATAGACTTTGTGACAGGTGTCATATCCACCATTGCGACTAAGATCCTTGAACTTGGAAAAACGGTCTATGATGGTCTTGGCAAGGTCTTTGAGACGATAACTGGTCTGATATCTGCTGCATTCACGTGGTATATCGAGACGGTTAAGCAAAACATCGAGATGATCCTCACAGCCTTGACAACCTTTGCTGGCGCTGTGGTTAGTGCAATATCTACACTCATAGATACGATAACTACTGCTGCAACAACGTTTTTCAGTGCTGCAATAACAGCAATCAGCACTCTGATAACAGATATCATCACTGCAGTCACAGAGTTCTTCGGAGATATTATCGAGCGCATTTCAGGTACAATTGATACTATTTCTGAAACGGTGCGGACGTGGATATCTGAATCACTTGAGGCAATTGCAGCATTTATAGGCAACATCTATGAGCGTATTACAGAGTTCTTTGGAGATCTTTTAGAGAGTGTTTTAGAGACTTTTGAAAGTATGTACACTTACTTGACTGATCACATCGAAGCAGTTGTTGAAGCAGTCACACAGTTCATTGAGGACTTTATCGAGGATGTTACTCAGTTTAAAGACGATGTGTTAGAAATTGTGATGGACTGGTTAACCACGCTGTATGAGTGGATCACAGGAGGCATTACATGGGTGACAGAGTCACTCTTCGAGTTCGTTGAGGAGATCAAGTCCTTGTTTCACGAGGGCTTCGAGTGGGTGTACAACAGCGTTACGGGGTGGATAAACAACATGGTTGATCAGATTTACGGGAGAATGACATGGATCAGAGACCAGATCTCTAACATCGTCAATGGGATTAAGAGATCGATACAGGATGCTATAGGTGCCGTCACGAACTTAGGGAACACACAAAGTAGTTCTACCTTCTACCCGTCAGGTGTGATGAAGGCATACGAAACAGGGGGCTATGTGCATAAGACTGCTCCCGCCTTGCTGCATGCAGGTGAGTATGTCTTACCGGCAAGTGTGGTGCGTAACCTTGGCATACAGGCAGGAGATAGTGTCGGATTGTCTGGTGGGAAAAATCAAGTTGTGCGAGTACAATTCAATGCAGGGGCCATCCAAGTTTTGGATCAAACCAATCAGGCAGGACTCCGAACCGCCAACCAGATTTTCACGGCTGTTAACCGAGCCGCACAAGGAGCGTTATAAGGATGTATCTTACAAAACAGGGTGCAAAATGGTTGCAGGAGTGGCTCATGACTCCTCTCCCATCTGGATTTGGTGCCATCCTTTTCAGGGTGCAGGTAGCGTTTATGACCACCGCTCCAGACCCTGATCCCGTTCCAACCCAATCAAGACCGCTACCCATAAACACGGAAATAGATCCAAGTTTACCTCAATCAGAGTATGGATATAGCATCATTACAGATCCCCTTAATTACAGAGCACCAAATAGCCAATTCAGATGGACTCCTAGTCTGAACGCGACTTATAATATCAGGCTTAGAATCCCACACACAAGTGTAACGCGGTATTTCAGGCCAGCCGCCGCCGTGGTTCTCATGTCGTATCCAGGAGGGAATGGGTATGATACTCCAACACCAACTCCTGTATTTTATGGTAATCTGAACTATGGGTTGAAAAACACGGGGTTGATAATCGAACCTCCGAATTCCTACTGGGTTGACGTCAACATGGTCTTAAATCGATATGTCTATGGAATTCTGACTACTCCAACTGTTGATCATGATCAGGCGCTTGTTGACGGCATATACTATGCAAAAACGATGTATCTGAACAGCAGGGCGAGTGTCTCAATATATGACGCAGGTGCTGGTGGCAGTCAGGGAGGATCTGGTGCAGGTGGAGCCGTCAGATTGTGGTTCGGTGACATGGCCCTGCCTGATTGTGAGATCCTCACTGTCACGCAATACAAAGGCTGTAAAATATGGGTAATTTCGGGCGTAACGCATGATATACGGCACATAGAAATGATCAGTGCAGTCTCATACAGCCTCATCATAGACGAAGTTGAAACAGGTGCCATAGATGTTAATTCGATCGTTGGAGCTCAACCAGAAGTTTTTAAGATTGCAAACCTGAGAGACAATGAAACATGGGAGATGTTGGAATATGACCGCTGTTACATCGAGAATCCCTTACAAATTGATGTGATAGGAGGCAACATATATGCATATCAATTCAGGATTGTACAGGACGGAGTGATCTAAATGGGTATGGGAGAGACATCTTCATCGGGGTTTCTGTTTTC
>Ga0209737_10000434_pt1 | contig 34908 bp, 31 predicted proteins | sample TergutCu122P3_FD_187284 | JGI IMG/M metagenome (GOLD analysis project Ga0209737, IMG submission 187284) | Cubitermes ugandensis P3 segment gut microbial communities from Kakamega Forest, Kenya - Cu122 P3 (SPAdes) (version 2) | ecosystem: Host-associated > Arthropoda: Insects > Digestive system...
TCCCAACCTTCCCCTTGAAGGGGAAGGAGCTTTCGTTCCTTCGCGCCTCCGCACAAAAACAAAAAGGGCGGGTTTGAAACCCGCCCCTACAAACGGTGGATTGCGCTTCGCTTATCCACCCTACGCCCCTTCACGCGCAGAATGACGATTTTCTTTGCGCTCTATGCGTTCTTTGCGGTCAGATAATATTTTTTGATCCCCGGATGGCGCTTCGCTTATCCGGGCTACGCGCTGCGACTTCGCGCAGAATGACGAGTTCTTCTTCGCGCCTTCGCGCCTTCGCACAAAAACAAAAAGGGCGGGTTTGAAACCCGCCCCTACAAACGGTGGATTGCGCTTCGCTTATCCACCCAACGCCCCTTCACGCGCAGAATGACGATTTTTTTGCGCTCTATGCGTTCTTTGCGGTCAGATAATATTTTTTGATCCCCGGATGGCGCTTCGCTTATCCGGGCTACGCGCTACGCCCCTACACGCGCAGAATGACGATTTTTTTTGCGCTCTATGCGTTCTTTGCGGTCAGATAATATTTTTTGGTTCCCGGATGGCGCTTCGCTTATCCGGGCTACGCCCCTACACGCGCAGAATGACGATTTTTTTTGCGCTCTTTGCGTTCTTTGTGGTCAGATAATATTTTTTGATTCCCGGATGGCGCTTCGCTTATCCGGGCTACGCGCTGCGAATGGTGGATTGCGCTTCGCTTATCCGGGCTACGCGCTGGATTGCTTCGTCACTTCGTTCCTCGCAATGACGCTTTTCTGATCCCTGACCTCTGACATCTGACATCTGATATCTGACATCTGACATCTGTTAAGCCCCCAACAACCGCAAACCCAATCCGATGAAAACCACGCCGGCGAGGCGGTCGAGCCAGAGCGCGATGCGCGGGTCGCGCGCCAGACGCTGGCCGAGGCTGCCGGCGAGGAATCCGATGGTCGAGAAAATCAGCACGGCCTGCATCGTGAACAACAACCCCAGCAACGCCAGTTGCAAGCCGACACCGCCGCGCGCCGGTTCGACGAATTGCGGCAGGAAGGCCAGAAAGAAAAGGATGACTTTCGGGTTCACCGCGTTGGCGATCAGTCCGCGCGTGAACAGTGTCAATGCGCCTGCCTGCTGGAATGTCGGCGTCAATGAAACGGAGGACGTTTCGGCGGAGACCACGATGGGTGCGACGGGACGCCGCCAGGTGCTTTTCAGCGCGTTGACGCCAAGCCAGATCAGGTAAACGCCGCCGATGATCCGCAGCGCCATGAACGCCTGGGGCGAGGCGGCAATGACAGCGGAGACGCCGAGCACGGCCAGCAAGGTGTGGCTCAGGCAGCCGAGGGCGCAGCCCAGCCCAAAGGCGACACCGGCGCGGCGACCGCGCGCCATGCCGAGGCTGACGACCATCAGGTTGTCGGGACCGGGCGCGAGCGTCAGCAGCACGGCGGCGGCGAGAAACAGCAACGATTGTTCGAGTCCGAGCATGGACGGGGTGGCGGAAACGGAGTTGCCATTATAGCGCCGGGTGATCAGGGATTAGGGATCAGAGGTCAGGGATCAGAGAAGCATCATCTCACGCGAAGCCGCGAAGGCGCGAAGAAGAACTCCGTCATTCCCGCGAAAGCGGGAATCCAGCCCTTCCAAACCTCACGTTTTCCAACGTTTTTATCGCCAAAAAAGCGAGGTTTTCGTCTTTGTGAGAACATGTTCCTGGATTCCCGCTTTCGCGGGAATGACTGGACGAAGGGACTTTTTTCTTTCGTGTTTTTTTGCGCTTTTCGTGGTTAAACGGTTTTTTCTCCGCGCGCTTCGCGTCTCCGCGTGAAAAACTTTTTGCGTTCTTTGCGGTTAAAATGCGCTTTTGGTTTTGCATTTTTTCCGATGATGAAAAAACTGTACCTGCGCACGTTTGGGTGCCAGATGAATGAATACGATTCGGCGCGTATCGCCGATCTTCTCGCCGACTCGGAAGGCGTGGCGTTGACGGAGCGACCCGAAGAGGCCGACATCATTTTGTTCAACACCTGTTCGGTGCGCGAGAAGGCGCAGGAACGGGTGTTTCACGATCTGGGGCGTGTGCGTTTGTTGAAGAAAGACAAGCCGGAGTTGATTATCGGTGTCGGCGGTTGTGTGGCGTCGCAGGAAGGCGAGGCGATTGTGCGACGGGCGCCGTTCGTCGATGTGGTGTTCGGCCCGCAGACTTTGCACCGTTTGCCGGCATTGATCGCCGCCAAACGGGTGAGTGGCCGGTCGCAGGTGGACATTCGTTTTCCTGAGATCGAGAAGTTCGATCATTTGCCGCCGCCGCGCGTCGAGGGTGTGTCGGCGTTCGTGTCGATCATGGAAGGGTGCGGCAAATACTGCACGTATTGCGTGGTGCCTTACACGCGCGGCGAAGAAATCTCGCGGCCTTTCGAGGACGTGCTGGTGGAGGTTGCCGATCTGGCCGATCAGGGCGTGCAGGAGATCACGCTGCTGGGACAGAATGTCAACGCTTATCGTGGTAAAAAGGGGGATACGGCGGAAACAGCCGACTTGGCGGAATTGCTCGAATATCTGGCAGAGGTGCCGGGAATCGAGCGGTTGCGCTACACGACATCGCATCCGTGCGAGATGTCGGCGCGTTTGATCGACGTTTACGGCAAAGTGCCGAAATTGGTGTCGCAGTTACATTTGCCTGTGCAATCGGGTTCCGACCGCATTCTGGCGGCGATGAAGCGCGGCTACACGGCGCTTGAATACAAGTCGATTGTGCGCAAGCTGCGGGCGGTGCGACCGCAGTTGTCGTTGACCTCCGATTTCATCGTCGGCTTTCCCGGCGAGACCGACGCCGATTTCGAGGCGACGTTGAAGCTGGTGCGTGATGTGCAGTTTGATGGCGCGTTCAATTTTATTTACAGTTCGCGTCCCGGAACACCGGCGGCGGAGCTTGACGAGCAGGTGCCGCGCGCGGTTCAGCAGCAGCGTTTTGAAGCGTTGCAAACCTTGCTCGATGCGCAATACCGCGCCTACAGCGAAACGATGGTGGGATCGACGCAGCGCGTTCTGGTCACCGGCCCGGCGGTGAAAGACCCGCAGGAATTGCAGGCGCGCACCGACAACAACCGCGTGGTGAATTTTGCCGGTGATGCGGCGTTGATCGGTCGCTACATCGATGTGACCATCACGGCGGCGCTGCCGCATTCGCTGCGCGGCGAGCAGGTGGCGGCATGAAAACGGATATGAGCGATTCAAGAGAGAACGAAAGCGTGCGAATGAAAATGCGGTGGAGTGTGTTGGTGTGTGTGTTCTGGCTGACGGCGTGTGCGAGCACCGGCCCGTTGCCTGAAGATGAAAAGAGCGCGAAGGACGAAACGCCGGCGGCGGCTCAGAACGGCGGTGACGCCAAAAACACCAGCGACAGCAATGATGCCGCCAAAAAGGCCGAGGCCAAGCCCTCCGGCAAAGAGCCGCTGTTTGCGAAAGTGATCGAGGATGCGGAAGCGCTTGACGGTTTTTTGAAGCTCTACCGGAAAGACGACAAGGTGTGGATCGAATTGATGCCGGAAGATTTCGACCGGCTGTTTTATCTCAAATCGAATCTTGATCGCGGCATCGGCGAAAAGCGTTTTTTCGGCGGCATGATGACGTATCCGGCGGGGCTGTACGGTGTCGTTCAGTTTCGCAAAGTCGGGCGAACGGTGCAGATGCTCAAAAGAAACATGCTCTATACCGCTGCGCCGGAAACGCCGGAAGCACGCGCCGTCGCACGTTCGTTTTCCGACAGCTTGCTGGCGAGCGCGCCGTTCGCATCGCAGCCGCATCCTGAACGCGGCGCGATCCTGGTGGAAGCGAATGCGTTGTTCGTCAACGATATGCCTGCGGCGGCGCACGCGCTTGAGCAGGGTTACCGGCAAAGTTACGCCTTTGATGCGCGTCATTCGTATCTCGCCGACGCGAAAGCGACGGACGAACTGTTGACCTTCGATGTCAACGCGCATTACACGCTGTCGCGGATTGCGATGCCGCCGATGGGGCACCCCGGCGCAGAACCGACACCGCCGTCGCCGGGCGGCGCGCCGACATTGCCGTCGGTGTTGCCGGATGTGCGCAGTCTTTTTCTCGGTTTCCATTATTCGCTGGCGCCGTTGCCGGAAACGCCGATGAAGCCGCGTCTGGCGGATGAGCGTGTCGGTTTCTTCCTGACCGAAAAATTGGATTTCACCGACAACGATGCACGCTTGCCGATTGTTCGCGTGATTCATCGCTGGCGGCTTGAGAAGAAAGACCCCGACGCGGCGCTTTCCGAGCCGGTGACGCCGATCACGTTTTGGCTGGATCGGACGATTCCGCTGCGTTACCGCCAACCGATTCAGGAAGGCGTGCTGGAATGGAACAAGGCGTTTGAGCGCATCGGTTTCAAGGACGCGATTCGTGTCGAGATCGAACCGGAGGACGCGACGTTTTCGACCAGCGATTTGCGGCGACCGTCGATCCGCTGGCTGACGACGGCGAAAACAGCGTTCGGCGGCATCGGTCCTTCCGTCGTCGATCCGCGCACCGGCGAAATTCTCGATGCCGACATTGGACTCGACGCCAGTCAGGTGCGGGCGGTCGCGTCGATTTTCAGCGAAGCGATTGACGGCGGTCATGCGAGTGAAGCGAGCGCCGAAATTCTTTCAGGAAGAATGGGCGGCGCGTCGTCGGGGCATGCGTGCATGGTCGGCACGACGGCGATGCAGGAAGCGCAGTTCGGGATGTCGTTGCTGGCGTTGCGCGGCGATGTGGTGCCGGATGACGACGCAACGCAACGCTTCGTTTTCGATTTTCTGAAAAGCATCACGATGCACGAAGTCGGCCACACGCTCGGCTTGCGTCACAATTTTCAGGCATCCACGGTGTACAACGAAACGCAACTGGGCGACAAGGCGTTCACGGAGGAACACGGACTGGGCGGTTCGATCATGGAGTATCTGCCCTGGAATCTGGCGCTGTCCGATCAGCCGCAGGGCGCTTATCAGATGACGACGCTCGGTCCTTACGATTATTGGGCGATCGAATACGCTTACAGCACATGGTCGGAAGACGAGGAAGCGGAAGCGTTGGCGCGGATTGCGCAACGCGGGATCGACGATCCGCAACTGGTTTATGCGACCGATGAAGATGCGTTTCCGTCTGCGCTCGATCCCGATGTGAACCAGAGCGATCTGGGGAACGATCCGCTGGCGTATGCGCAAAAACGGATGACGCTTTCCAAAGAATTGTGGGCGCGCAGCGAAGCGATGACCTTGCCCGAGGGCACACGCTACGCTTTGTTGCGGCGCAATTTCACTCGCGGGATGAGGGGTGCGGAGCAGGCGGTGACCTTCGCGTCGCGCTATGTCGGCGGTGCGCGTTTGCGAGCGGCGCGTGCCGGTGATGCGGTGGACCCGTTGACGCCGGTGACGGCGGCGCAGCAGCGGCAGGCGTTGCACTTCCTGGCGCATGAGGTGTTGTCGGCGGACAGCATCGCGTTCTCGCCGATGTTTCTGCGGCAACTGGCGGCGAGCGCGTTTGACAGACACAACGCGAAAATATTGGGCGCGCCGATGGTGACGACCGATGTGGCGGTCGATCAAATGGTGTTGTCGCTGCACAAAAGGGCGCTCGATCCGTTGATGAGCGAGCGGACGGCGCAACGTTTGCTGAACAATCTGGCGAAGAGCGCGGCAAGCGATGATGTGTTGACGCTCGGCGAACTGCACGCAACCTTGCGGCAGGCGATCTGGAGCGAGCTGAAAGACAACGGCGACATTCTGCTGGTGCGCCGCAATCTGCAACGCGAACACGCCCGTCGCATTGCGGCGCCGTTGCTGGCCGTGTCGCCGACGTATCCGGCGGATGCCCGCGCTTTGCTTCGTCTGGAAGCGGGGCAACTCAAAGCGGCGATTGAAAAACGGCAGACTCAAATGCGAGCGGCGAAAAAAGTAACGCCGGAAACCATCGCGCATCTGGAGGAGGTTCGGGTATTATTGACGCAGGCGCTGCAAGCGGCGATGGTGCGGACGACACCTTGAGCCGTTGCGCTGCACGGAAGGAAGTTGAAAGGAAACCATGAACCAGAAAAGGAAAGCGATGACCTCTGAGCTTTGTCTCGAACTGCCGACGACGGGAAAACGGCTGCAATATTTGTGCGGGCCGATGGAGTCGTATCTGCGGGAAATCGAAACGGCGCTGCGGGTGACGCTTCAACATCGGCACGGAACGTTTCACATTCAGGGCGCGGCGGCGGACACCGAACGGGCGGCGGCGGTTTTGCAAACCTTGTATGCGCAGGCCAAACGATCGTTGAGTTTGGAGGAAGTGCAGTTAGCGTTGGTAGAAAGTGCGATGGAGAGAGCGGTGGAAAGCGCAAACGACGCAGAGGCATTGACACCGGCAACGGTGACACATTTGCACACGCGCAAAACGGCGTTGAAAGCGCGCACGCCGAATCAGCAAGCCTATCTCGACGCGATTGCCGCGCACGACATCACCTTCGGCATCGGCCCCGCCGGCACCGGTAAAACTTATCTGGCGGTGGCGATGGCGGTCGATGCGCTCGAACGCGACGCGGTGCAACGCATCGTGTTGGTGCGACCTGCCGTAGAAGCGGGCGAGCGGTTGGGTTTTTTGCCGGGCGATCTGGCGCAGAAAGTCGATCCGTATCTGCGACCGTTGTACGATGCGCTTTACGATTTGCTCGGCTTCGATAAAACGCTGCGTTTGCTCGAACGGCAAACGATAGAGATTGCGCCGCTGGCGTACATGCGCGGGCGCACCTTGAACGGCGCATTCATCATTCTCGACGAAGCGCAGAACACCACGCCGGAACAAATGAAAATGTTTTTGACGCGCGTCGGTTTTGGCGCGAAAGTGGTGGTGACCGGCGACATCACGCAGATCGACTTGCCGGGTGCCCAGCGGTCGGGCTTGATCGAAGCCGAAATCATTTTGCGCAACGTTTCCGGCATCGCGTTCTCGACCTTCACCAGCGTTGACGTGGTGCGCCATCCGGTCGTGCAGCGCATCGTTGAAGCATACGCAAAATACGAAAAGGGCGATAGCACAACACGCCAGCAATCGCGCCGTTTACCAACGAAAGCGTCACGCTCATGAAACCATCGCCTAAAGCGCCGACATTGACGTTGTGCATTCAACAAGCGTCCAGACATCCCATTCCGGTGCGCGCGACGTTGCGGCGCTGGGCGCTGGCGGCGCTGAAAGGCAGCGCCGACGTGACCCTGCGTTTTGTCGATACGCGGGAAGGACGCGAATTGAACCGCCATTTTCGCGGCAAGGATTATGCGACCAATGTGCTGACGTTTTCTTATGGGCAGAATGCGCTTGACTACGCAGGCGACATCGTGTTGTGCATGCCCGTCCTGTTGCGCGAAGCCGGGGCGCAGCGCAAGCCCTGGCGCGCCCATTGTGCGCATCTGGTGGTGCACAGTTTGTTGCATTTACAGGGGTATGACCACAAAAATGACCGCGAAGCCCAAAAAATGGAAGCCCGCGAGACTGCAATTCTCGCTCATTTAGGGTATCCTGACCCCTATTCTGACACTTTCCGGGATTGATCCCGGCGTATTCCATGGACCCAGAGCCTAAACGTCATTCGTCTCTCTCACACAAACCGACTCTGAAGGAACGCATCTCCGCGTTTCTTTTTCACGAACCCGAAAACCGCGAGGAATTGCAGGAGGACTTGCAGGAATTGCTGCGCGGCGCATTTGAGCGAAAACTGCTCGATGCCGACGCGCTGTCGATGATCGAAGGCGTGCTCGATGTTTCCGAACGCACCGTGCGCGACATCATGATTCCGCGCGCGCAAATGGATTGCCTCGATATCGAAGACGATCCCGAATCCTTCATCCCGTTCGTGATCGAAACGCGGCACTCGCGTTTTCCGGTCATCGGCGAGAGCAAGGACGACGTGATCGGCATTTTGCTCGCAAAGGAATTGCTCAATTATTACGCCAATCCCGAAACCTTCGATCTGCGTGACACGTTGCGACCGGTCGTGTTCGTGCCGGAAAGCAAGCCGCTCAACGTGTTGTTGCGCGAATTTCGCGCCAACCGCAACCACATCGCCATCGTCGTCGATGAGTATGGCGGCGTGTCGGGGCTGGTGACCATCGAAGACGTGCTCGAACAAATCGTCGGCGACATCGAGGACGAATACGATTTCGACGATGCCGAAACCAACATCATCGCGCAGGAAGACGGCAGCTACCGCGTCAAAGCGCACACCGAAATCGCCGATTTCAACGAACAGTTCGGCACGACGTTTTCCGACGAAGAAGTCGATACCGTCGGCGGCCTGGTGCTGCACGCGCTGGGTCGTTTGCCGAAACGCGGCGAAGCCATCACGCTCGACGGCTTCCGCTTTCGCGTGACGCGCGTGGACAGCCGCCGACTGCACACATTGCAAGTAAACAAAGTCGGCGCGGAAAAAGTGAAAAGAGCCAGGGAGTGATTTCTGGAAGTCTTTTGTTTTTTTTTTAACTATGGAAACGTTATGCCTAGAAGAATTCTTATTGTTGCCCTCTTGCCTGTAATTTCCGCGTGTACCTCTATCCAGGTTACACAAGTTGATCCTGATCTGGGAATGAAGCATGTGTGCATACGCGAAAACCCTGATGTAAAGGTTTCTGACTTTATTCAGGTTTTACAAGAAGGTTTTGCTCGCCACGGGGTAACGACGGAAGTTTTTTCAAAAGAAACCGGCGCTAACTGCGAATTTATATTGACATACACGGCATTGCGTTCTTGGGATTTTAAGCCTTATTTAAGCCATGCTGAGATAAGGATAGAAAAAGGCGGAAAGAAAATTGCCGAAGCTGAATATCATCTTGCAGGTGGAGGTGGTCTTGCATTGACGAAATGGGCTGGGACGAAAGAAAAAATCGACCCCGTTATTGATGAGCTGTTTAAAAAGCCGGAAAGTCGGAAAAAGAGAGCCGATGCTTTTTAGGGCGAACAGGTCAAATCGTAATGCGCTTTAGTCAACCGTCTTTTTTATAACATCGCCGATGAAAAAATATTATAACTGTGGCACCGCGCTGCTCCTCGGCGCTTTGACGGTTCCGGCGTTTCTCCCTGCCGAAGTATTGCCCGGAGGGTTCGCCTATCTGACGCCGTTGTTGCCGATCCTCTCGCTGGCCGGACTGATCGCGTTGTGGCAGCGCGTTGACGCACCGCGCACCGCGTTCGCATTGGGGTTTGCTTACGGCCTCGGATTGTTCGGCGGCGGTATTCACTGGATTTACATTGCACTGACAACTTTCGGTGGCATGGCGACATGGGTCGCCGTGTTGTTCATGGTGTTGTTGATTGCTTACATGGCGCTTTATCCGGCGCTGGTCGGCTATCTTGCCGTGCGGTTTTTCACCGGCGGCGCGCGCTTGCTGACCATTCCGGCGCTGTGGGGATTGTCCGAGTTGTTGCGCGCTCATCTTTTTTCGGGATTGCCCTGGTTGTCGATGGGCTACACACAGGCGTTACCCAGCCCGTTGGCGGGAATGATTCCGGTCGGCGGCGTGTATCTGGCGAGCGTCGTGTGTGTGGCATTGAGTGCAGCGTTTGTACAGATGGTGTGGGTCTGGCGTGCACATTCTCGAAAAAAATACATTGGCGCAATCGCAGCGTTGCTGTTGCTGATGACTGGACACGTTTTGAACAACGTTGAATGGAGCGAACCGGCGGGAGAACCGCTGCCGGTATCCCTGATTCAGGGCAACATCGCGCAGGACATCAAATTCGATCCGGCGTTCATCGAAGAAACGTACGCGCGTTATCGCCGTTTGGCCGAGACGAGCCGGGGGCGGTTGGTGGTTTTGCCGGAGAGCGCGTTTCCCGATTTCGCCGATCAGGTGCCGGAAGAAGAAGTCATCGCGTTCACACAGTTGGGGATTGAGCGACAAGCTGATTTTCTTGTCGGCATGTTCACACGCCGCGTCAACATCAGTGGCCGCGACGAATACTTCAACAGCGTTCTCAGTCTGGGGCAATCGCCGCTCAACCTGTACCGCAAACGCCACCTCGTCCCGTTCGGCGAAAAAATTCCCTTTGAAAGCATCGTCGCGCCGTTGATGAATGCGCTGATCGCCATTCCGCTGGCAGGGCAAAGCGAAGGCGCTGCCGATCAACCGCCGTTTTCAGTGGCGGGAGAAAAAGTCGCCATCACGATTTGCTTTGAAGATGTTTTCGGCGCGGAACAAATCCGCAGCGCACGGCAGGCGACATTGCTGGCGAACTTCACCAACGACGCCTGGTATGGCCGTTCCATGGCGGCCTGGCAACATCATCGAATCGCCACGATGCGCGCGCTCGAAACCGCCCGCCCAATGTTGCGCGCCACCAACACCGGCATCACGGCGGTGATCGACCATCGCGGTCGCGTCGTCAACCATTTGCCCTGGTTTACCACCGACATCCTCGAAGCCGAGATCGCCGGTCGAAAAGGCGACACGCCTTATCTGCGCTGGGGCGACTGGTTCGGGTTTGGCGTGATGCTGGTGTTGATCGGTGCGGCGATGGGGGTTTCGCGGTTCGGGCGACGCGATCAAATTTGATGGTGGCTTCGATAGGCCACGATGGCTTTCTCGCCGGCAAGGTGTAATTCGGGAAAGGTAATGGTCATCGAGCTTATGCGACATCACTAAATCAGAAGGTGGTAACATAACGCGTTTGGTATGTAGTAACGCTAGGGTTGTTGCTGAGTTGCCGAGAGGTGAGGCCATAATGAAGCTCAATGACGAGGGGTGCGCTGTTAAAGGAGTATGCTCTGGACGCGCGATGACGATGTGTTGCTCGGCTCGATCAACAAACGGGTATCACAAGATCGCCCTCCAAAGCTGTTCCTATGCATCACGTTGCCGTGTTTCTTCCATGCGGAGCGGCACTTTTCCATAAAAAATAGGAGACGTTGTGTCATTCACGGTATTAGCAGGAGACTTCAAAAAAGGCGCTGGTCACGCTTTCAGCGACGGGAAACTTGTGCTCATCAAGCAAGGCGACGACGACCTGAAAGAAGGAATCAGCGGCAAGGCTATCGTCAGCATCGCTGTCAAGAAAACCGAAGGCGCAACGCGCGGTCTTGTGCCGTTTGAGTGCGCTCTGAAAGACGGGCGCTCTTTCGTCGCTGAAACGGATATCAACACTTACAAAAATCTGACGTTGCAAGCGCAGGATAACAAAAAAAGCGAAGAACAAGCCGCACCAGTTGCTGCGCCTTCAACAACAGCCGCAAAACCAGATAACAAAACAGCCGAAGCTATTCCGGTTGGAACGTTTGGTCAAATGAACATCGTTTTTAAGGTGTTGGGCGCTCTCATCGTGGCGGGCTTTGTGTTATCGCAGTTATCAAAATGCGGCGATGCTGGAGGCGGGGGCGAAAAAAAAGCTCGTGAAACGTGTATTAAGGCAATAAGAACAGTTCTGTTTGACCCGACTGGAAAAAGCACTATCCTACCTTACACCAGGGCAATAAAAAGAAGTGATGCCATCATTTTTAATTGGGGGGGAAACGATTACATTAGCGTTATGGACAGCTACGGTTATAAAAAAAGAGCTATCGCATCTTGCAAAACAACCGTAGATGGTGAGCAGGTCACGCGCCTGACGATTAACGGAAAAACAATTATAGGAAATTAAGATCGTGAATAGCTTAATGAAAAAAACGCTCATGAAACACGCCCTTTTCATCTTCTTCGCGCTTTTCGCCATCAATGCAAGCGCAACCGTTTATAAATGCCCGACACCGGACGGGAAAATAGAGTACAGAAGCAAGCCGTGCGCAGAGGGCGAAAGGCTGGAAATCCGTGAAAGCGCTGTTGTCCGAAGCGAAGAATCCGTGCGTCTGCAACCGGGTGGCGGGCAAATTCAGGTTGGAATGACAACGCGACAGGTGCGTTCCATATGGGGAGAGCCGGAGACCATCACGACGCGCACGATCTCTGACAAAATAACCGAAAGCTGGTGGTACACGAAGAATGAACGCCGCCACCTTCTCACCATTGTTGATGGCGCCGTGTCGTCAATGTCCAACCATGAACCGTTTGGAAGTCGATCAGCGTCTGCGTCGGAACAAGAGACGCCGGTTTATAAGCGTGAGCCAACAATCCGTGAACGTGAAGCACAAGAGCGCGTCAACCGGCAGAATGCCCCGTAAACGTGCTGGATGCAAGCGGACGAATGCGGACAAACGTGGACAAATAAAAGAAATAAGCCGCTGATTTACAGCGGCTTATTGGATAAACCCGGACAACCTGTCGGTGGCGTCTTTCACATTCAGCGCGTAACTTATTGAGTTACATAAAAATTTATGCTGGCAAAAAACGGGCATACCCCCAAATGTACCCCCAAACTTTTTCGCTGCCTTGTTCCAAACGCCTCCTGCAAGGACAATGTTAACACCAGACCGACAAGCAAAAGCTGAAGCTTTTTTAAGGGCTGGATGCAACGCACTCCTTCTGGTTTTTGCTTTCCTATACCCCCGGTACTTCTGAACTGGCCGTCCACGGGGAGGGGCGCATCTTATACATACCCCTGCCTCTAAAAGAGGCACTATTTTTTGCTTTTAGCTTCGTTTTTGGCGCTTTCTGTCGGTGGTTCCATTAGCGTAGCCGGGGAGACATCAAGCGTCTGAGCCAATTTATAGATATTCACCAAGGCAATGTTGCGTTGCCCGCGCTCGACCCCACCCAAATAGCTTCGGGCAATCCCGCTCTCCAGGGCAAGCCGCTCCTGCGACCAGCCCTTGATTTTTCTCAACTCAATGAGCTTTTGTCCAAAGATGCTTTTGGGATTGTCAGGGTCTTTCATCCTTTTCATCAAAGGATGCTATGAGTACCCGCTATTAGAGACCACGTCCTATGAGTGACAAAATCGAAAAACAAGCATAATATGTCACCCATAGTGGCCGTAAATGGGTTTTCAGAAGCCTATCAGCTCGTCAATGAAATGCTGACGCTATTCGGGCATTTCTTGCTCAAGTGTTGATTTTTAGTGAAAACATTTTGGAGGAAATAAACATGAAAAAGTTCTTTGCAACCCTTCTTGTTCTTTCGGCTTCTGCTGTTTTGCTCAACGGTTGTGCTCACCGTGATGCCAGGATCAAAGGGGTACGTGACATTACCTTGGCGGATGGGAGCCCCGCAAAACTTGTGGAATGCGTGTCGCCTGGAGTTTGTTACATGAACGCAGGAAAAGCCTGCCCATCAGGATACGAATTTCTTGATTCTGATATGGCGGACAGGAACAACAAACCTTTTACCAAAGAGGTGAGAAACTCTTGGATCATCCTGTGTAAGTAAATATCACTAAAGGAGGGTGAATATGAAACCAATTATTACATTCCTTACCTTTCTTACTTCCTCGTTAGCAATCGTTTTTTTCGCGCAAGCAAGAGTAAATGTCTTGTGTAGAATGCCGATGGGGGGGGCGTGCTTTCCCTATATATCTGTCTATCTGATCATATAAGTTTTCGAAAATGCGATTTTTAAAAATCTCGCTGCTCTTGGGCATGTGTCTGATTTCTTCCCCAGCTTTTTGCGGCTCTGGAACGGGGTTTTATGTTTCGCATGATGGTTATTTGACAACTAATTTTCATGTCATCGAGGGGGGGAAAAGTTTTGCTGTCTATGATCGGATGGGGCAATTCAAAGCAGCTCGGGTTGTTCAGGTCGATAACAATAACGATCTTGCTATATTAAAAGTCGAAGGAGATGGATTTACGTTTTTACCCGTCATGGGGTCAGACAATGTTAAGAAGGGAGAAAAAGTCTTTACCATTGGGTTTCCTAATCCGGAGTTACAAGGCTTAGAGGCAAAAGTTACGGAAGGGATCATCAGTAGCTTATCCGGTATTCAGGGACAGCCTAGCCGGTTTCAAATAACGGTTCCTGTCCAACCGGGAAATTCTGGTGGCCCGTTGATTGATGAAAGGGGAAACGTAGTAGGCGTAATCGTAGCTAAGTTGGGAGCAAGAGCAGCTTTGCAAACAAGCGGCATGCTCCCAGAAAATGTTAATTATGCGATTAAAAGCAATTATTTACTTGAGCTGATGGCGACCGTTCCAGCCATCAAGCGCCCACAAGTTGCAACACAAGGGAAATTGACGTTGCCTGAACTAAGCGCAAAAGCTGAGTCTGCGGTAGTTTTAGTGGCCGTTTTTACAGATGTATTTGTTGCCGATCCGCCACCAAAAAACCCTCAGAAAACGCCTCTTCCGATGACTAAGCCACAGCCAGTGCCGCCTCTTTCATCAGAAGCACCGGGAAGCACCGCGAACTGGGTTGCCGTTGGTGTGGATTCCCAAGAAAATATTTGGCAAATTGACGTGGGGTCAATTAGTAGCGTTTCGCCTGTGGAGTTTTGGGTAAATATTGAGTACAAAAAACCTCAATACATCTCTGCGAACCCGCGTACCCGTTCGGGATTGCGCCCCCCAGCGGAGTCGCGCCTCAACCCTGTGGGGGTACGGTACGTTTTTGCAAAAAATAAACTCTCGATTAACTGCTCAAGCAAAACATTACTAAAAGTTTATTATGTTTACTACAATTCTGATAAAGCGGTTGTAGCTTCAGGCAACTCGTATTCCTCAGAGCCGATCATTCCGGGCTCTATAGGAGAAGTGCTGTTTAGCTTCGTCTGCAAAGGGAAATAGAGATCATGGATGGTTTTGATTCCTTAACGAACAATCAGATCACGGCGATTCGCAAGGCGGCAAAGCGAGGAGATGCGCGGGCGCAATGTTCCCTTGGAATGATGTATGCCGATGGTCGGGGCGTTGTTCAGAACGACGCTGAGGCCATGAAATGGATTTGCGAGGCTGTGAAACAAGGTTATGCGACTGCCTATTTTGGCCTTGGGCGAATGTATGAATTAGGCCGAGGTATATCCAAGAACTATGCCGAGGCTGCGAAATGGTTTCATAGGGCGGCGGAACAAGGACATGCTAAATCCCAGTTTTTTCTTGGGTCAATGTGTTTCCGTGGGCGTGGCGTTGCCCGTAATGACGCGGAAGCTGCGAAGTGGTACGGCAAGGCAGCAGAACAAGGATACAAAGATGCTCAAAACAATCTTGGAGTAATGTATTACGAAGGGCGGGGTGTCGCCCGGAATGATACCGAAGCTGTAAGATGGTTTCGTATGGCAGCGGAACAAGGACATGCGGTAGCTCAAAGCAATCTTGGCATAATGTGCTTCTACGGTTTAGGTGTGTTTCTGAGCTATTTTGAAGCTATGCAGTGGCTTCGCAAAGCAGCAGAGCAAGGAAATGAAAAAGCCCGCCGTTTCCTTGGAGCCATAAACTGGCATCAAGCAATAGCGGAACAGGGAAATACGGTAGCTCAGTTTATTTTCGGAGATGTGCGTGAATCAGGCTATAACGTAGCAAAGAACGAAACCTCAAAGCAGCATTGTGTTGTAATGGAAGTTGGAGAGGCTGAGCTTCACTATAATCTTGGGCTGATGTACTGCGAGGGTCGAGGCGAATTTAAAGGAGAGGCTAAAAACAAAGCCATAAGACGGTTTCGCAAAGCAGCGGAACTGGGGCATGCAGGAGCTAAAAATAATCTTAAGCGAATGAGCGAAACGCTCCGTTAAGGAGCCATCCAATACCTCCGATTACTCGCGGTCGTCCATTCACGTTTCCGCGTCCAGCCTACGCATTGGACGGCTCTGGATGACGTGTTGGTGGAGGTGGCGGGAGTCGAACCCGCGTCCGAAAGCTCTCTACAGTCGGGACTACATGCTTAGTGTCGTCGTTGTGTCTCGTTCATTCGCCGCCGACGCACAGGCTACGGACAAACCAGTCACCTATTTTTAACGCCATCTTCAAGTGACCCGAAGGGGCGCGATCGCTTTAATTGTCCTTGCCGCCTCTTGCGAGGCCCGGGTCAAGCGCTACCCGGTGCAAGGTCCGGCGGTCAAGCCGCCAGAGCGTAAGTTTCTTCGTTCGCAGTTATTTTGCGATTGCTCGTGTTTTACGAGGTGCAAGCGCCTCGGCATGCCCCGCGCTGTGTCAATACCCCCGTCGAAACCGGTACACCCCCGTATTCGATGAGCCTGCCCTGGTGTTTCGGGCAGGTAGTGCGCGTGAGTGTCTATTCTACCATCTGTGGTTGTTTTCAGAAATACTTGCTTCTTTATGGAGCGCGGGCGTCTCGCCCGCAACAAACCTCCGTCGGCTTTCGCGTGAGAATGCTTTTTTGATACCTGAGCCCCGAAGGGGCGTAACGTGAGTAACCGTCGGTGAAGCGAGCACCGCGAGCGGAACCGGCGGAAAGCGAATACTTCACACGCATCCAGCCCTGCAAGGGCTGAACAAATAAACATTATTCAGCCCTTGCAGGGCTGGGGAATGGTATTGTCCGTCCCGCCGGTTTCGCGTTCGCTACGCTCACGCTCCACCGACGGTTACTCACGTTGCGCGCCTGCGGCGCTGCGCTGATCCCGGATGGCGCTTCGCGGCACTTCGCCTTTGCTTGTCCAGGCTACGAGCTTCTGAATGAAGCGCGGGCGGGGCACCCCATTTCGTATCTTTGCGGGCGAGACGCCCGCGCTCCATTTTTCTCAGCGTCTCCGCGCGAGACCCAAAAGGGCAGGTTTGAAACCTGCCCCTACACGCGCAGAATGACGCTTTGTGCTCTTTGCGTTCTTTGCGGCTAAATCATGTTTTTTGGTTCCCGGATGACGCTTCGCTTATCCGGGCTACGCCTGCCGCCCGAACAGTCTCGATGCCCTGATTGGCGAGGGCGTCGGCGCGTTCGTTGCCGGGATGGCCTGCGTGGCCTTTGACCCAATGCCATTCGATCTGGTGGCGGGCGGCTTCGCGGTCAAGGGTTTGCCAGAGGTCGTCGTTTTTGACGGGTTTTTTGTTGGCGGTTTTCCAGCCGTTTTTTTTCCAGTTGTGAATCCATTGTTCGATACCGCTTTTGACATAAACGGAATCGGTGTAAAGCCGCACATCGCAGGGGCGAGTCAGCGCGGCGAGGGCTTCGATGACGGCGGTCAGTTCCATGCGGTTGTTGGTGGTGTGCGCTTCGCCGCCGAAGAGTTCGCGGCGGGCGTCGCCGAAGATGAGCAACGCACCCCAGCCGCCGGGGCCGGGGTTGCCGCTGCAAGCGCCATCGGTATAGATTTCAACGATTCGGGTCATGATGATTTTATTTTAACCGCAAAGAACGCATAGAACACAAAGAGAATCTTGAAGGGAAGGGCTTTTATTTCCCGCTTTCATTTCCCCTCTCCCGACCCTTCGGGTCACTCTCCCGCAAGCAGGAGAGGGAAAAAAGTGTATGCCTTCGAACCGAAAACGCGCTAACCGCTTTCGCTGTTCATCAGAAGCGTTTTTCTTGTCCTTGCGGTGTTTTGTGCGCTGCCGCCCAGTTTTTGCGGCGGGCGTTGCGTTGCCACACCGGGGTGATCACGCGCATGCCGACTACTTTTTTGACGGCGTGCAGGAAGTAGATACCACCCGCAATCGGCCACCAGCGATCCCCCGCTTTTTCGAGGCGGTTGCAACGGGCGAGCCAGTTGGCGCGCGCAAACGGCGGCGCGTAAGCATCGAAACCGCCGCCGACAATATCGAATCCGAGCAGTGTCAGCCAGTCTTTGACGCGGTAGGCGCTCAGGAAGCGGCCATTCCAGGGCGGTTGCCGGTCTTTGTTGAAGCGTTGGCATAGGCCGAACAGTGAATAAGGGTTGATGCCGACGATCAACAAGCGTCCTTCGGGGCGCAGCACGCGGTGCGCTTCGCGCAGCAATTGATGTGGATCATCGGTAAACTCAAGGGCGTGCGGCATCGCGATCAGGTCGATCACGTCATCGGGCAGCGGCAATGCGTGCGGATCGGCGCGAACTTTGGCGGGCGAATCAAAGGCGAGCGTCCAGCGGTGCGGGATGCGCGATTGTGTCAGCAGCGGTTGTTGCGGCAATCCGATTTGCAGCGCGTAAAAACCGAAGAGGTCGGGAACGGTGCGATCGAACCAGGCTTGTTCGCGGGTCAGCAGGTATTGTCCGAGCGGCGTCTGCCAGCCGTGCGGTTCTTCCGGCGAAGTTGCGGTTGGCGGTGCGGTTGACATGTCCGGCGGTAAGTCCGATGATGCGCTCATGGTGGTGATTATCCTAAAAACCTCAGTTGGACGTGTTCGCCAGTGCTGCGATCGCTGTGCCAGACAAGGCGCGACGCCGCCGCGGGCTACTACCCCGCGAGGAGGAGCAACGCAGCATGGTGCGGCGAACGCGGCGCTGGCGAGCGCGTAGCGCATTCGCCCTGAAAAAGGTCTCAAAGCAAGCTACCATGCACTTTTCCATGATTGATAAGCGGTCAACTGGGGTTTTTAGGATTATCCCTGTCTGCGCTTTTGCCGACAACTTTATTTGGCTGATTCACGATGGCCGTCATGCCGTAGCGGTAGATGTCGGCGACGCGACGCCGCTTCTGGAGCGGCTCGATGCGCTGAACCTGACCTTGTCCGCGGTGTTGTGTACGCACCACCACGCCGATCATGTCGGCGGCAATGCGGCGCTGGTGGCGCGTTGCCCGGCGCCGGTTTATGGCCCAGAGAATGAGCGAATTCCGGCGCGCACAGTGCCATTGCGCGGCGGCGAAACGCTGGTATTGCCCGGCCTTGAGATCCCGTGCCGTGTGCTGGCGGTGCCGGGGCATACGCTGGGACATCTGGCCTACGCGATAGAAACGCCGGAGGGAACCGCGCTTTTTTGCGGCGATGCGTTGTTTTCCGCCGGTTGCGGACGTATTTTCGAGGGGACGGCGGCGATGATGTGGCAGTCGTTGTCGGCGCTGGCGACATTACCGGAGACGACGCGCATCTATTGCGGGCACGAATACACCTTGTCGAACCTGCGGTTTGCGCGCGCGGTGGAGCCGGACAATGCGGCGCTGATCGCGCGTGAAGCGGCAGTGCGGGCGTTGCGCGAGGCCGGCAAGCCGAGTGTGCCATCGACGCTGGCGGAAGAACGGGCGACCAATCCGTTTTTGCGCGTTGACGTTCCGGCGGTGCAAGCGGCGGTGCGCGCCTACAGCGGGTTACCGTGCGTGACAGCGCCGGAAACATTCGCGGTGCTGCGAACTTGGAGGGATGATTTCATTGATACCGTAATGTATTGACGCATGGCGATACTGCGCCTACTATCCGTTATATTTCGTCGTCAGCATGGCGACGCAAATGAGAAATCTTTCCAAAAGGGCGGTCGTTGTTTTCGGGGTGTGTTTTGCATTATTTATCTATTATTTACCGTTATTGTGTTGTCGCGCTGATTGCGGTCGCGCTTTCTTCATGCGCTTCTCTCCAGAATAAGGAATCCGCCGAAACCGCCCAAGTCATCAAAGGCGCGGAACGGATCGATATACCGTCCGGCGACGCTTCGACAGAAGCGCCTGTCAGCGATGCACCGACCGCTCTCTTGCCGGTGTTGTCCGGCGAACCCGTGGGGCCGCCGGTGTTCACGCCGGAGCAACAAGCCGAGTTGGAGCAGTTGCCGCCGCCGGAAACCGATTTGTGGGAAGTGATTGTCGAAGGGTACGGCATCCCCGATTTGCAAGGGCCGCTGGTCGAAAAATGGGAACACTGGTACAGCAGTCGCCCCGATTACATTGCGCGAATGATCGATCGCAGCCGTTTGTATTTGTACCACATCGTTCACGAAGTTCAGGCGCGCAACATGCCGATGGAGATCGCGCTGTTGCCGATGATCGAAAGTGCGTTCAACCCGAACGCGCTTTCGACTGCTCACGCTTCCGGTATCTGGCAATTCATTCCTTCCACCGGCAAACACTACGGGTTGAAACAAAACTGGTGGGTCGATGAGCGCCGCGATGTGTTGTCGGCGACCGATTCGGCGCTCGATTATCTGCAAAAATTGTACGGCGATTTCAACGATTGGCATCTGGCGCTGGCCGCTTACAACTGGGGCGAGGGCAGCGTCTCACGTGCCTTGCTGAAGAATCGCGCGCAAGGTTTGCCGGGGACGTATGAAGCGTTAAAGATGCCGAAAGAAACGGCGAATTATGTGCCGAAATTGCAGGCGGTCAAAAACATCATCCGCGATCCCGAAAAATACAACATCGAGCTGGCCGACATGCCCGATGCGCCATACTTTACCGTGGTCAAGACGACGAAGCGAATGGATGTCGATAAGGCAGCGGCGCTTGCCGAAATGTCGAAAGAGGAATTTAGAGCGTTGAATCCGCAGCACAACCGGCCAGTGATCGCGGGTGCCGACGAATTCACCTTGCTGCTGCCGATCGACAAAGCTGAACTGTTCGCGTCGAAACTGGAATTGGCTGATCAGCCGTTGGTGACCTGGCAGGCGTATCGCTTGCACAAAAACGAAACGCTCGCGCAAGTGGCGAACAAATTCGGCATGTCGCTTGAAGCCCTGCAAGCGGTCAACGGATTGGGCAGTCGCGCCCAGGCGCGTGAAGGATTGACCTTGCTGGTGCCGGCGGAACAGCCGTCGTGGACAGCCGAAGCCTCGCTCACCAAAGCGGTATTCACCACCGTGCCGACCGGACGCATGTCACACTACAAAGTCAAACGCGGCGACACCTTGACGCAGATCGCCAGCCGTTACGGAACGACAGCGGAAGAACTGATGCGGCTCAACGGCTTGAAGAGCGCCAAAAGCTTGCGCGCCGGAAAAAACATTCGCGTTTACAGCGATGTTGCGCGTGCGGCCTCATCACCAGCGAAGTCATCGGCAACGGCAAGCGCACGCGCCGCAGCAACATCACAAGCAGCGCCGGGAACGTATCACAAAGTGCAGAAGGGTGATACGCTGGGGCACATTGCTTCGCACTATCGGGTCAGCGTCCAGGACTTGATGCGCTGGAATGGTTTGGCGAGCCCCAAGTCGTTGCGGGCGGGACAGAATTTGCGCGTGTCCAGTGATGCACCGATTCAAGTCGCAGCAAAACGACCGACAGAAAAACCGCCAGCGGCAAAGCAAACGGTGGCGAAGCAAACAACGACGAAGCAAGCGGCGACGAAAGCGAGCACTGGCGAACGCTCCGGCTATTACAAAGTTCAAAAAGGCGATACGCTGTTCAGCATAGCGCCTCGCTATAACGCCAGCGTTGACGATTTGATGCGCTGGAACGATTTGAAAAAAGCCACCGCGTTGCGTGCCGGACAAACGATTCGGGTTACCGGAAGCTTGGGTACCAATGTGGCAAAGTCCGACAAGAACTAAGCGATGTCAAATACCGCTTCTGAAGAATCGCTGCTGCAATTCCCCTGCGATTTTCCGATCAAAGTGATGGGAAAAAACGCGGAGGGCTTTGCGCAGGCCATTGCCGATATCGTCGTCGCGCACGCGCCGGACTTTGATCCGGCCACCATGGAAATGCGCCCCTCCAAAGAAAACCGCTACCTGTCACTGACCGTGACCGTGCGCGCAACGAACAAAGAACAACTCGATGCGCTGTACCGCGCGTTAACGGCGCACCCGATGGTGAGCATGGTGCTTTGAGGCATCATTCATTCAAACGCTGCTTGAAATAGTCGTCGGCTTCTTTGATGTTCAGAACGTACTGGCCGAACAAGCCGCGCCGCACAGACAGTTCAATTCGGTCGCCCGGTTGATATGGCTGGCGCGATAGGCCAGAGAAAATTTCCAGTTTGAGCGCAGATCGTTCTGCACTATTTTCCTTCTCGCCGGATTGCCAAAGTTGTTCCGAAAGGCGAGATGAGCGTTTGCCATCCTGTGGATTGAATGGCAATGGCGCTTGCAACACAAAGGTATGGGTTTCCTGCTGCCCCCAAAGGCTGGCGCCTAATTGGGCGCTGCTGAACAAAGCTAACGTGAAAGTCCCGCCGAGTACCGAAGCAACGGCCAAGCTGGTCAGCCAGGCATTTTTGTAGCGGCGAAGCGGCCACAGGCTAATCGCTGCAACAGGAAGAGCTACAAAAATATAAGGCATCCACGACGGATTGAGCAAATAAGTGTCAAGAATCCAACGAAAATAAGCAGCCACGCCGAGCATGAAAAAGAAAAAAGCGCCGACACACATGCTTCGCGCTACCACAGGGTCGGGGTCGTAGGGAGATGGTTGCATCTTTCTTTTTTTGCGTAGTGTTTCTCTGGCTTGTTCAGCCAGAGTATGCAAGGCAAAACCTATTTTCTTAATTGCGCCCTGACCCAAGTGACGCTCAATCTCGCGAACAACAATGGGGCGTTTATCCTTTTCGGTATTCGCCGCTTTGCCATTGACTTCGTTGTCGGTTTCCCATGCGCTGACCTTGTCGAGAATAAACACAGGATTGCTTGGTATTCGACCGCCTAACCGAATAAAAAGAAAGTCGAACCATCCTCTTTTTTCTTTCGGTTGATCATCGTCGAGCCGATTCAGTTGGATATAAAGAATACCGTTTCTGGTGTTTCGGGGAAACAGATGATCAGGAGACGGGCGGTAAGTGATGGGCAACTGAATATCCTCCCAAGCGACATGCCATGACCAGAGCGGTCGGAAACGGCAATCTAGGTGAATGCCACGACCATCAATCAACAAACGATCATTCCGGCGAAAATAGGGGAACAAGAAAAAGGCAAAAGGCACGAATAAAAATATCAAAAACGGCAAAGGCTTTTCAAAAGGGATCAAAAACATCCCCTCAGCGAATGCCCACAGAAATTTCGGTAACGCGGACAGCTCCGCGTTTACTGATATGAAAGCTGTAGCAACAAACAGGGTAGTACAGCTGACGAATACAATCAATACAGTAATGACTGTAAACAAAAACGATTTAACAATAGTGCGCGGCAGACTATCGCATTTGATACGGAATTCCATATGTGCCGTAGAGAGCTTTAGCGAAGAGTTCAAGGCAACTTCTTAGTGAACAACAACCCGATAGTAAACTCTTTTCGAGGCTTCCTGGCTGCTTTCCCAGGAGCGCCGATACTCAAACACTAACACCTGCACACCCGGTCGGGCGGCGACGAACGAGAAAATTTCCGTGCCGCCGACACCGACGCGCGGTTCCGCGCCTTCCGGCGTCGGCGGGAGTTCGTAGCGCGGACTGGCGTCGCGCAACATGCCGCGCATCGGTTCAGTCTGCACCCATTGGTGGCCGGTGGAGCGGTTGCCCTGCAAACGCACTTCCAGTTGCTGACCGACTTCAAGCGGGATGTCGGCGCCGTTAAGCGCCTCGGTGGCGACGGTGCCGTAAATCAGGGACAGCGTTTTTTCAGGTTCGGCAGGTTTAGAGGCGCAACCGGCCAAGACCATCGTGGTCAGCGCGGCGATGCAAAGGGTAGAGAATGAAAATTTCATAGGGCGTTCCGAAAAGCGAAGGGATGTCCAAGCGCCAAGTTTACTCCAATGTTGCGCAAGACGACGCCTTGAATAAATCCATGAAGGGTGTTTTTCATCCCGCAGCAGGAAAAAACAACTCCTCGTCATCCGGGTCGTCAGCGAAGCGGCTTCATCTTCCGAATTCTTTTTTTTGCTTGCACACATGTTCCCGAAGTTCTTTGAGGTACACCTCACCCATTGGCTTGAGGAGTTCGGATGCTGCGTCGACGAGCAAAGTCTCTCTTAGCTTGGCGCGGTTCAAACCCCTTCGGATCAGCTCGTGGACATATTCGCTGCTCGTGCTGTACCCGCCCAGAACAATCTGTTGATCGACGTGCTCGCCAACACGACTCCGTTGCAGGCTGCCATTCCGCGAGGAGGTGCAACGCAGCATGGCGTAGTGGGCGCTGTACTGTAGAGCGCGCAACGCCCTCGCCCAATGGGTGAGGGCTGGGAAAAGGCTTCGAGGAAAGTCAGCATGCGGTTTTCCATAGGTTTATAAACGGCCAATTGAGTCAATCCACGCGCCTCGTGCGAGGCGCGACGTCAAGGCGCGTGAATCCGCCTCGCACTTTAACGCCGTTTCAATCCACGCGCCCGTGAAGGGCGCGACTGCCATAGCGGCTTTGCGCCGTCCTACCTTTTCCGGTTTCAATCCACGCGCCCGTGAAGGGCGCGACGGGCGAAAGCGCGATGTGGTCGATCACGCCGGAAGTTTCAATCCACGCGCCCGTGAAGGGCGCGACTTGTCAGCGCCTTGTACTCGCTGAATTCGTCGGAAGTTTCAATCCACGCGCCCGTGAAGGGCGCGACCGCCACGTACTCGGAGCATCGTGAGCTCACGAGAGGGTTTCAATCCACGCGCCCGTGAAGGGCGCGACTACGCGGCGATATCCGCCGCGAACAACATAACAGGGGTTTCAATCCACGCGCCCGTGAAGGGCGCGACGACCGGCAGCTAGAGCAGGACGCCGAGTACAACGGTTTCAATCCACGCGCCCGTGAAGGGCGCGACCAAACCGATCTTTTTGAGGGGTGAAAAATGGACATGTTTCAATCCACGCGCCCGTGAAGGGCGCGACAATCCGCTAGCCACGCATCCAGATCGTCGGCATAGTTTCAATCCACGCGCCCGTGAAGGGCGCGACGTATGCGTTAGGCAAGTTACGGCAAGCCAACGAGGTTTCAATCCACGCGCCCGTGAAGGGCGCGACACCGCCCGAATACTGTATTCGGGCTTTCCGCGAAGTTTCAATCCACGCGCCCGTGAAGGGCGCGACACGCGGCGATATCCGCCGCGAACACCATAACTGAGGTTTCAATCCACGCGCCCGTGAAGGGCGCGACTAATTACATAATTACATAATTAAAAACAGCGCAGGTTTCAATCCACGCGCCCGTGAAGGGCGCGACCTGGATAAACCGCGATGGCCGACCTCCAGCAGAGGTTTCAATCCACGCGCCCGTGAAGGGCGCGACGTCGATGGCGACACAAGTCGGCATCATCATGGCGCGTTTCAATCCACGCGCCCGTGAAGGGCGCGACATCAACGGGTTCACAAAATCCTCTCTCAACGGGAAGTTTCAATCCACGCGCCCGTGAAGGGCGCGACGCTACGTTAACAGAGTTATCGTTTCCTACGTTAGGTTTCAATCCACGCGCCCGTGAAGGGCGCGACCTTGACAACCGGCGGCGAACCGCCGGACAATGGAGGTTTCAATCCACGCGCCCGTGAAGGGCGCGACCTGGGTTCGGATTCCGAACTCAGCAAAATCGAGCAGTTTCAATCCACGCGCCCGCGAGGGGCGCGACAAGGGCGGCAAGACTTGGCACATTGTCCTACCGGTTTCAATCCACGCGCCCGCGAGGGGCGCGACTTACTACTTCTAACCTACTGATCTGACAAAGAAAATCAGAGGGTTTCCGCGAACATACCGGAAAAAGAGAAACTAGCGCAATAAAAATTGCAGGTTTCAGAAAAAACAAAGAAAAATCAAATTGTTAAAGAGCTTGCGAACCCTCTCTGGTTTTGGCGGGCGCTTCACGTTCGCATTCTGCCTTCAAAATACCAAAGGGCCATTGAGATCAAGCGCCGCTTTTGCACCCACATGTTCTACCCGGCGCTGCCAGTTGTTCCCTAAAAAATAAAATCGCAGACTGTCACGTTCCGGGTCAATTTCTTTCAACAAACGCTCCTTCAACTGTGTCCACTGCGCTGGATCGACTTCTATCTCGAATACGGAATATTGCACACGCTGACCATAATCCTGACAGGCGCGCGCTACCCTGCGCAGGCGACGAGCGCCGTCGGTTTCACCGGTAGCAACATCGTAGCTGACCAATACCATCATGAGTATTTGTCCTATTTCCACAAAAATGGCGGATACGCATCAAGATCACCACGTAGATGCCTTGCCAGCAATTGCGATTGCAAATAAGGCAACAAGCCAATGGGTACCTTTTCCCCAAGAAACGCGTGTGTCAGCTCTTCCTGCTTGCGCTCTTGATAGGCTATCAAAACTGTTTTTCGTGCATCATCATTCAGCAACACAGCGCCGTTGTCGAGGCGACGAAAACTGCGCTCGTTTACCTGCTTCCTGTTGATCATAGACAAGGCCAATCTATCACCCAACAACGGCCTTAACTCTTCGGCCAAATCAAGCGCAAGACTCGGACGCCCCGGCCTGTCGCGGTGCAAAAATCCGACTGCGGGATCAAGTCCCACGGTTTCGAGCGCCGAGCGGCAATCGTGCGTCAGCAGCGTATAGAGAAGCGAGAGCAGCGCATTGACGGCATCGCGCGGTGGGCGGCGGTTACGACCACTGAAGCGCATCAGCGGATGTTCGTTGCGAATAAAATGGTCAAATATATCGAAGTAACGCTGCGCTGCTTCCCCTTCGATTCCGCGCAAACCATCGAGACGTGGTTCGTGCGGCAGCTTGTCTATAGAACGCATGAGCAATTTTTGCGTCTGTGTCAGAGCGGTGCGCACGGGTTCATCAAATTCATAATCACGCAACACCCGATTGACCACGGCACGCTGATTGTGGATTTTTCCTGCCAGCAAGTTGCGTACGATAGCGCAGCAGCGCGCTTCGTCATCACTTACACGGTATTGCTCACGCCGTAACAACACATTGCCAGAAACTGGACCTTCCACACGGGCGAGGAATTTGCCGTTTGGCGTAAGAAAGCTGACGCGAATCCCCTGTTCGGCGCAGTAGCCGAGCAAGGGCGGCGAGACGAGCACACGCCCGAAGCAAACCAGTCCTTCCAGCATGTGTACGGGTAGCCGTGCTTTGACTTCCTTATCGACTTCCATCACCAAATTGGCACCATCCTTGTGCAGCCAGGCGCCCTCAGTGGTGACATAGATGGTATTTAACTGGCGGCGCATGTTTATTCCTTGAGAGCTTTTTGCAGCCACGCATTGACGTTGCGTCCATGCGTCAGCAGCTTCGGTTGGCAGTCGTCAATGAGGGAGCAGGCATCGCAGCGTTTGGCTTCATATTGGGCAGGAGGTGTTTTGCCGCTGTCAATCAAAGCGCGCGAGTCGGCAATGACTTGGCGAGTCAATGCACAGAGCACATCGTCAAAGAACACGACTTGCCGCCGCCGCGTTTTTCCGTAATAGAGCGCACCTTCTGGACAAGGCTTGCCCAACATTTCTTCCAGGCACAATGCCTGCGCACAAAGCTGCACTTCGTCGGCGCGGTGTGTTTTTGCTTTGCCACGCTTGTATTCGACGGGATATGGCTGTTCGCCCTGCTCCGTGGCATGAAACTCGACGACATCGGCCACACCGACAATGCCCAGTGCTTCGTTTTCCAGCGGCATTGCGGTGACAGTCCGCACGCCCTTGCGTTTTTCCACCATCGGCTGGTTGGCGTTGTCATGCAACAGGCGGCCTTCGGCGGTGAAGCGATTTTCGCTCCACATGCGTTCGATATGGATCAACGCGCATTGGCGCGGACAATAGAGGTAATGCTGAAGAGCGGAGAGGGGAATGGGCGATTCATTCATTATCGAATCATCCTTCGTAACGGCATAGTACTGGAGTACGGCATGGTTTACTCAATCCGTTTTTTTCTTGAGTTGCTTCTTTCTGATTGATTCAAGCTGCTGGATGCTGGCATCTGGCACAGGCAGGTTTTCGGGCATGGCTCCTCCCAGTTCCTTGATGGTTTGCCGTACCTTGCGGCCCACATCGAAATGCGTCTGGTTGGCCTCTACCTTACCGCGCACGCTGTCGCGGCGCAATTTTTCTTCGGTCTGCGTGGCGCGAAACAGGTTGGCTGCCAATTCTGTGCTGCCCATGTGGTCGAGGATTTTCTGACTCTTCTTCAAGCCTTTGCAGGCATGAATATCCTTCGCGCCCAAGCCGCCGTACAACCCCTTGTAGCCGTGATCCTGGAAAATGGCGTAATCCAGCGTGGTCTCTACTCCGGCATCCTTGGCTGTGGCAGCAAGCTGCTTGTTGTGAGCAGCCAGTTCACTGCGGATGGCAAGACGTTTTTCGTCTTCGGAGAGCTGTGCAAACTTGTTATTGTCAGTCAGTTCCTGCCGACGAGTTTGAATGGCAAAGTAGGTCTGACCGTTGGCGATGACCGGCTTGGCAGGATCGCCATTCTGCACGATGAGGTAGCAGGCATAGCGGGAAAGACGCATGTCCTCCACTTCACGCTGTGCGCCAGAGCCGATGTTGACCATTGTGAGGATGTCCTCAATATGGTCTTCCACCCGTTGCCCGCTGTTGCGGCAGGCTTCGCGCGCGCGCTCCAGTACCGGCAAGAAGTGGCGGTACTGAGAATAATCCAGCACTCGGGCGAGTTCACGCGCCAACCAGAATTCGTTGCTCTCCGTGTCCAGATGCCGAATGCTCTCAAAGGTGGTGTGATGTTGCTTGGCAATGCTTTTTTCGGTCATGGCAAGGCTTCTCCTTGTTCTTTTATCCAATGTGAATCAGCAAACATCATGGTGCAGGTAGTAAAGAGTATGCTGGATGGCGGAGAGTAGAATGTGACTACTCTCTCCGCCATGACCTGCATAGCCTTCAAAAACCAGAAATGAATTCAGGTTTTAAGCCAAGCAGAGCGTTTTCCAGATCATCTTCTTTAAAACTGCCATCTTCGCTGTTCTCTAATTTGTCCCGTAGTGTTCTGTGCACTTTTGCGGAAGAGTACTGGCCAGCCTTACTATTGTGTTGCCACCAGACAACCTTCAATACCTCTATGCTGCCTTCAGGGCGGGCTGACGATGCGTCGTTCTCGAACAAACGTGGCAGGGCAGCCTTGATTTTTTCGGCGTCAGCATCGCTGAAGCCGGTGCGCTCTGCCAATTGCGGATTCATGCTGCCGTAGAAAACATAGACACCCTGATCAACGCGGTGTTTCATGCCCATAGTGTCAGAAGCGCGGCTTTTGCCTTCTTTGGGGTCTTCGCCACTGACGCTCTTGGTAATCTGAGTGCTGGTGATTTCAACAGACTGAAGACTGAAGGCCGACTGTATAGTCACCGGACCACGAATGGCGATAGAGATACCGCTATCACCTTCGCTGCTTTCTTCTCCTTCCGCTTTTTTACCCGTTTTCTTTTTCGGATTTTTGTAAGCGAAGAGTTGCCCGAATGCACGAACGTCGAACCAAGTATCACAGGCAATACGGCGGGTTCCATCAGAAGAGCCAAGTTTGTCACCCAGTTTGGCGCTGGCACGGGATTGCAGGCTTTTTGCGTCGTCGTTCTTGCGATCATCGGATTGAACGAAAATGGCTTCGCCCATTTCCTGCAAACGGTCACGCAGTTTACGTTTCAGGCAGACATCAGTAATTTCGCCGATGCCGTCGTAACCAGCACGAGGGCGATTGCCGTTGAGAGGATCACCGTTTGGGTTAGCGTTGGTAACGCGCAGAATGACGGCAAAGTCAATTTTTTTGCTCAGTAGGGTACTCATGGGTGGTCTCCTCTCACTGTTTGTTGAAGGTTGATGATGTTGTTTCGGTTTCGGCGCTTGAATCATTTCCGGTAGCGTCGTCTTCTTTTTTCCAACTATCCCACAGCACCTTATTCTGGCAATGATAGGCAAGCAGGAATTCACCACTGAGCTTGCTATCATTGCGAAAATCGTCGCCTTCGAATAGATCATGCATGATGTGCCGCATAAGTTTTTCCAATTCAATTAACACACTTGGGCGTTTGGCACGCAAGCGTGATTGGTAGGGATTCAGAGCGATCTCAAGTTGCAACCAAGTGCTGTAGGGATGTACGGCAAAACGCGGTAACAATTTGGCAGCGTTGGTGTCACGCGTTTCTCCGGCAACGTACAGAGCCAAGCCTTCCAATCGGTCGGCGACTGCCAGCAGTCGACCGTACAAGTAGTCGCGCGTGATGCGTTCGGTTTCAAGACTCATTTGATAGTTCTCCTTTGGATGTGTACCTTTGTAAAGAGCACAGGCGATGCCTAAAACTTTGCGCCATTCCCAGTTCGGCATCGATTGTGGGTGGCAAGCGCGGTTGAACGTACATTGCAAGAGATCGCTTGGTAGCGATACGCCATCAATGATGCAGGGTAACAGTCGCTCGACAGTAGCCTTGAGCAGTTTGCGGCTTTTGTCTTGCCCTACCACATTATGACCAAATGCTGCTTCGGCAATATCACGAGGGGCTGGCGCGCCAACGAAGTTGCGTTCTTTGCTGTAACGCTGCGCCCAGGCAAAGTTGGTGTGCCAGGCGTCAAGACGGGTCAAAAACTCGCTGCCAGTCAGTTCGCGGTAATAGGCAATGGCCATGCGACCAGGCGTTGCAGCATCAAGCACCATGACGATGATACGGGAAGCATCGCCAAGAGTGCTCTGGTAGCCAGCAATTTTGCGCTTCAGCCGCTGAGCAAAAAACAACCCCGCATCTTGACAATCGGCATCCGGACCTTCCGGCAATTCATCTTCGCCGTCGATGATTTCATCGCTGCTACGTAACAGGGCGGGAATCTCATGACCAGCGGTTTCCCAGGCGACAATGGCTTGCTCGCCGTTACGAAAGGTTCGCTTCTGATCGGAGAGTAACCAACGCAAAGCGTTATGGGCTTTTTGCGTGATGTCGAAACCAACGGTACAGGCTTGATCGGCTTCTTCAAATCGACCACGGAAGGTATAGCCACTGGTATCATTAGAAGAAATCAACTTGGCTTTGTCACCACCGTGACGCAATTTGGCCGGATGTATGCTGGCTAGACGGACTTGGTTGCCATTTACAAGGCAAATATCCTGTCGTGCAGGGGACAGTAGATAATATTGAATCCACGACTCAATAAGTGAAATGTCCTCCCATGTGCCCGAGGCATTCTTTCCTGGAGTTTCAACACGCCATCGAACCACAGCATCCTCTGGCAATGAATTGTTGCTAATAGCCTTCCAAATTGGCCACTTCTCTTTTTCCTCTTTACTCGCTGCCTTAACAAACTTTCCGCTACCGTCAGTGGGCAAAATACATTGCTTTACAAGGTCAGAAACGACCTGTTTTTTGTCTATGTATTTTAGGATAGCAGTCAATACAGGGTGCAAACTGCTTTCGTGCCATGCGCTCAAATCAACCTTATATTTTCGAAATGGCTCTGGTTCTTCAGGTACGATTTTTGATGTATTAACAAATCCGCTTGTTACATCCCCTCCATGCGCTACGTAATCCCCTGCAACATACTGTAGTTTGTCACAGAGAGGATGGTTCGCGGGTTTTTTTCCGGAACGCCCGGCAGAATCCTCTGTACATGGAATCAGCGTCGTTGAATCTGCTTTGCCAAGCACTCTTGCCCTAGAAAAATTACCCATTTCATCCAGGACGATTTCTATATGAGCTTCTACTGTCGTATGCGCGACGGGGGATAAGAGGTTGCATGTTGCTGCTTCCCTCCCGGCGCACTGCTTATAGGTCTCATAAAGCCGCTGTACCCAACTCATGCTTTTACCTCCCATTGGTGGCAGGAGTTCTCCACGTCCAGCAGATTTTTACCGAGGGCAAAGGTCTTTGCCTGCATCGGGCGCACGACTTTGCGAATGCTGCATGCTTCCGGTTGAGGAAACTCAAGGCAGCCGTTACGTAACGTCGGATACCAGAAACGACTGATAAGATCGCTGCCGCCTGTTTCGTCTGGGTAGTCGAAACCGTGAAACATCAAGCCGTAAGCCAATTCTCCGGCATTGTCGTAATGCCCTGTGCCGTTGTCGAAGGCGCATGGCTCAACGTAGCCTTGGCAGTCACGTGTGCCGAGGAAAATGTCTTGTCGGCCACCTTTTTCTAGACTGCGCTGTGCAATAGCGAAGTGTTTTCCGTCGATACGATCATGTGCCAACTCGGGACGGGCTTCGTTCCAGATGAAATGGGCACGCACCTGATATTCGACATCAGTAAGGAAGGTATAAATGGAGAGCGTATTAAAAGGCTCTTCTTTCGTTTTCTCCGGATTTCGCTCGCTAGGATAAATGCCGTGAAATTGAAGCGGTTTCGTCCCTTTAGTCTGAGTGCGAATCGGCTTTATGATACGCACGGCGTCAATCACCCAGATCAATGTTGGCTTCCAGTAAATCGACTTTGCGATACCCTTCAACGCCTCGTAGGTCGGTAGATGGTAAGAGCACTTTTCGCCGCCGATACGTGTAAGAGGGTCCGTGAACAGGGCAAACTTGGCGTACACTTTGAATTCTAAAGTGTTCTTCGGGGTGTCGTGCATAACGTCTCCTTTCTTCATTGAAAGAACTCTCCTTTTTCTTCTTCGGTCAGTTCTCGTGGTTCATGACTGACGCCGATATCTGGCCAATAATGCTCTGAGCGGAGACACCATACACCAAGTGGTGTTTGGTATAGCGCTCTTTTTTCATGCAATTTCTCAATATCATGCTCAAACAAATTCACGCTGAATTGCTGTGCTTGGCGTAACACCTTATTTAGCTGATTGGGGTACAGCTCGCTGTTTAGATCGGCAATGATATTTTTCCCTGCCTCTCCATGGGGAACAACGATGCTTTGTGTTGGCGAATCTATCGCTTTAAAGGCTTTGGTGACCATATGGAATGACTGATGCAGCGGATAGATAGGCGCTTGCGAATGATTATTCTTGTACTCGTTCACAGCTTGATGGTTGCCGCTCAACAGTGATAGTAGCGTCGCATCAGCATTCTTTTCTGCATAACTCATTCGATCAAAGCGAACTGGATAGCCCATGAATTTTTCGCGACTATGAAAATAGTAATTGAAATAGCGGCACATGGCCTGATAAGCAAAAACGTCGTTCTGAAAAGCTGTCGGATCTTTGGAAAACGCGCAGAACAACCGTTTGCTCGCCTCTTGCCCGGCTACAATTTCTCGCAGCAAATCTATTTTTTCCTCTACTAGATTAATCACAAACACTGGCGCTGGCGTTGCTTGTTCGCCATGGCGATTGCAACGACCAGCGGCCTGTGCGATGGAATCCATCCCCGCCAGCGAACGGATGACCGAGCCGAAGCTGACATTGACGCCAGCTTCGATGAGTTGAGTGCTGATGCAGATTACCGGCTCAGGCTTACCCGGTTGCCCAGGTTTGCCCAACTTGATTTTGATTTTTTCCAGAACGTCACGCCGATGTGCTGGACACATGCCTGTGCTCAAGTGATATACAGGAGCATCGGTACGGTCACAGCAACGCATGAATAGTTCACGTGCTGCCTGCTTCGTATTGACAATTACAAGCGTGCTGCGGAATTCACGCTGTGTATCGATGGTCAGTTCGGCAGCAGCTTCATATAACCAACCGCCCGGCCGACAATGGTTGATGATGTTGGTACGTTTGAGATCAGCAAACAGCTTGCCGACATCCGGCATCAGTTCAGGTTTTGGAGCCAATCGTACTGCACCTCGCTGAGGATCGATCTCATGCAGCAGAGGTTGCGTTGCCGTGCACAGTACGACACTGCTCTTTGCGTGTTCAGCCAGGAAATTCAGCGCATTGGCGAACAGATGCGCGCACCTGAGTGGTAACGCTTGTATCTCATCGAAAATCAGTACCGATCGTGCCAATGCATGCATCCGGCGGGCATTGCGTGTCCCTCCGCCGAACAATGCTTCCAGTAGTTGCACGCTGGTGGTGTAAATAATGGGTACATTCCAGTTTTCCGACAACAATTTGTGCTGCCAATTAAATTTTTCCGGTAACAAGTTGGAATGGTGTTCCAACAGTACGCTCCCCAGTGCAGTACCCTCCGGCTCTAGAATCTCGCGCACTTCTTTGGCGTTTTGGTCGATGATCGAAGTAAAAGGAATCACATAAATGATGCGATCTAGCTGGTGTTTTTGTGCATGATGCAGTGCGAAACGCAGGCTGGCCAACGTTTTGCCTCCACCAGTTGGCACCGTCAGTGTATAGATACCCTGATCACGCGTTGCAGCAGCCAGACAATGCGCGGAAATATCGGCTCGGATTGCATCAATCTCCAATGGGTTCGGTTCATTGGTAAAACTCTTGAGCTTTTCTTCCAGCAAATGGATCAATACCGCCCAGTCTGGTTTTTTCTCTTTGTGCACCTGCGTAGTTTCCGGGTGCTCGAATTCGCCGCTGTTTCTATGATCCCCTTCAACTAAACAACTCAGTAGAAAACGTGCTGTCATTCCAAGTTTGAATTGCTGGATATCCTTATTGCCTTGGTGCTGTTTTTCAGTCTGTACTATGCGCTGTCTCAGCAAACGAACCGATGTAATCAACTCCTCAGAATCCAGCAGCTCTTGCAACAGCCGTCGGACATCATCGTCCAGGCGCGTGCGCACTTCCGCCAAGTGTGTTTTTTTATCGTCCTTTTTGATACGACGCATGAAACGGTCTTGGCCTGCCTGCTGGATGTCAGCAGCTACACAGTCGATCAGCCCGCCATGATGCGAGGCCACTGCCAGCGCCAGCATCTGTGCCGTCAACTGCCGAGCCTTTTCTTCGCTGGTCTTGGGTTCATTCGGAAGACTGAGTGCCTGCCATATCCACTGTGCACCAGCACTGGAATGATCGATTTTGCCCTTCAGATGATCAGCATCAACCCACTCTTCATCCTGGTCTGGATCAAGCAAGCCTTCCACTGATTGAATGTACGTCTGGAACGCTTCGCTGTATTTGCCAAAATCGTGCGCTAATCCAATGAGTTGCCCAGCGAGCTTCAGGTCGACCTTTTCGGCCGTGTCTCCAGCAATACTGGAAGCAGCAAGCAAATGAGCCGCTAACGATTGCGGGCTTTTGTCAGTTTTACGGATGTGGGCGATGGGAGGCGCTTTTCCTCTCTCTCGGCTCTTCATTGCGCACCAAGGACACATACACACCACATTGCAGACCCGGCCTTTCGGTAGTTAGAACAGCTCCGGCATGATGAAGCCATTGTAGGCTAAAAAGCTTCTATATGCCACAGGATTTTTCATTTCGAGAATTCGGCTTCGACCAGTAGTGTCCGGTTAAAAGTCGAGTAGAAACAATTGGTTGCTGTCCTTTTTTTGTTTTTTTGAAGTATTTGGTAGAGTAAGTGCTTGTTGCAAGGGCATTTTCTCAAAAAGAGTCAGTGAGAGAATCTGTAGCAATGTGTAAAGCGAAGCA
>Ga0209737_10000435_pt1 | contig 34900 bp, 32 predicted proteins | sample TergutCu122P3_FD_187284 | JGI IMG/M metagenome (GOLD analysis project Ga0209737, IMG submission 187284) | Cubitermes ugandensis P3 segment gut microbial communities from Kakamega Forest, Kenya - Cu122 P3 (SPAdes) (version 2) | ecosystem: Host-associated > Arthropoda: Insects > Digestive system...
TATTTTTATGATGAGCAAAATCAATTGATACGTGAGAACAATAAAATTTTAAATAAAACTATCATATATTCTTATGATTCAAGAGGAAATATTCAAAACAAGAAATTTTATACTTTCACAGATAATGGTCTAGAAGATCAAATTCCAGAAGTTGTAACACAATACGAATACGCAAGTCTTGACAGAATGATATCATATGATAAAAAAGAGATTAGAGCATGTACAGATAAAACATATGTGATAAAATAGAGACAATGAAAATTACAAACGAAATGTAGGAAAAAATAAAAAACTGCTTTCCAAAGCACAGAAAACCGTCAAGGTATAGCAATTTAGAAATTTTGTAGGATGTTTTCTTCTTTTATATTTTTGGCTTTTATCTATGATTCATTGTCTTATCTGTACAGGCTCTAGTTATTAGATTGTTGGTAATCTTGTGTTCGACGTTAATCTAAGAAGTGTGGCTATGATTGAAGATGCACAAAATGTTACTGTCTAATAATAAAAATTTGAAGTATATGGTTGATTTTTAAAAAGTTTGTAGTTTGTATTTATTAAAATAAAAATAAAGGAGAAAAAATGCGATTAATGAGTAAAATTAATTTTGGGAAGATGCCACTATCTTTTCATAATTTTAGTGTGGAAAGCGGTTGCAATGACATAACACTATCAGTGACAGAGGAATGCAATTTAAGATGCAAGTATTGTTATTTGACATATAAAAATTGTAACAAAAAAATGTCATTTGAAATAGCTAAAAAAGCAGTTGATTATATTATCGCTACAAGAGACGTTTATAATGAAAAATCAGTTGTTTGGAATTTTATAGGTGGAGAACCTTTGTTAGAAATTGATTTAATAGATAAAATCAGTGATTACATAAAACTTCAAATGTATCTAACAAATCATCTTTGGTTTGACAATTATATGTTTTGCATTGGCACTAACGGAATACTTTATAATACGGAAAAAGTACAAGATTATATTAAGAAAAATAAAAGTCATCTTACAGTTATTATTACTATAGACGGAAACAAAATAAAACATGATTTGCAGAGAGTTTATCCAGATGGTAGAGGCTCATATGATGATGTTGTAAAAAATGTTCCACTATGGCTTTCGCAATTTGAAGGTGCAACGACTAAAGCAACTTTTTCAAGAGAGGATATTCCATATTTAAAAGATAGTATTATTCATCTTTGGAATTTAGGCATAAAACAGATTCCGGCAAACGTAATTTTTGAAGATGTTTGGCAAAAAGGTGACGAGGATATTTTTGAATCTCAATTAAAAGAGCTCGCCGACTACGTAATTGAAAACGATATATTCTTGGACCCTGAATATAGCGTCCAATTTTTCGATCCATTTTTAGGTTTACCTATGACCTCTGAGGACAAACAAAATAAATATTGTGGTTCAGGGAAAATGTTAGCGGTTGATTGTGAAGGTAAATTTTTCCCATGTATGAGATTTACTGATTTTTCAATGTCAAAAAAGAAAATCGGATTAAGGATCGGCGATATAACTAAAGGTTTGGATAAAGATAAGTTAAGACCATTTGAACAGTTGTCCATAGGAAAAATGAATAATGAAAAATGCGAAAACTGCAAAATAGCAACGGGTTGTAGAACTTGTGTTGGTTTTTGTTATGATGATTCAAAAGAAGGTAGTATATTTAATAGGACTATTTATCATTGTGAAATGCAGAAAGCCAATGTAAGAGCAGTAGAATATTTTTGGGATAAAGTGTCATCAAAATTAGATGATTCGGAAAACCCAAGAAAACTTGCAATAAAAAATTTTAATAAAAAATTTGGTAATTATTTGATTATCTATACAACAAATTCAGCACTTCCGCATTGTAGTTACAGTAATTCATCTATAGAAAAATTAGACATGAGCGAAGATGTTCTAAAAGATGTGCTTAAGTTTGCCGAAAATGCGGAGATGACCCCTGTAATTGTAGGTCGAATTCCAAAAGATATAGATAAAGATTATTTTAAAATTAATGAAGATTGTGATTCTAAAAGTGAAAGTATTCTTGTTATAACTGATGAAAATATTTGTAAAGATGTTTCTAAAGATATTTGTATTATGCATGTTAATAGAGAAAAATTAGCTTCCATAGCCGAAAAAGTTGAAACTGTTTTTAAAGCTCATAGTTCTCAAAGAGTTAACATTATTCTACATGATATTCATACTTTTTCTGAAAATGATAAAGTTGTGTATGAAGAACAATTGTTTAATTTGGCAAATTTTTTAGTTGAAAATTCTGATAAAAATTTTTATTTAAACGTTTTTGATCCTGCTTTTTTGCCATCAAATAAACATTCAAGTTGTGATTGTGGAATAGATACATTTGCTGTTATGCCAAACGGAAAACTATATTTGTGTCCAGGAATGTATTTTCATGATGAAACTTTAGATGTAGGAGATATAAAAAATGGTTTTAATATATCTCAAAAATCACTTGATATATTTAAAGCTGAATTCCGTTGTATATATTTAAATAAAAAACTTACAGGAGAATACAATATAGAACCAAAAATCATTGAAGAAATTATTCAAATTGAAAAAAAGGTGTCCAATAAATTAAAGGAAATGTTAGCTAAAAAAAGACAGTTAGCAAGAAAGGAGGTAGATAGCATATGAGTACAAATTCTCAACAGTTGGCAATTTTAGAAAGTTATGAAAAAGAAAAATTATATAGAGTTTTTAGAAGATATGACGCATTGTACAACCTTTTAGAAACTTTGGATAATTCTAAAATAATTTTTGAAGATAAGGATCAGCTTGTAAAAAAAATTAATGAGGATATTTCAGAGTGTAAAGAAAAAAAGAAGGGATTGTGGAGCATAATTCAAAAAAAATATGCTCTTCCTAGTGATCTAAGAACAATTAAGTTGTCTATTCTTACTGGAGAGATAGTTAAAGCGACTCCAAATTCTTCAAAGGAGGTCTAATACCTTATAAAAAATTAAGCAGGGTAGAAAAGGTAACAAAATAGAGAAAACCAAATTCCAAGAAAAAGTGGTGATGATTAATATGAAACATTTGTTAAACCTACTAAACAAAACTGAAAATTTCCATGACAATAGCGGTTGTGGTTGGGGGAATTGTTCGGGTACGTGCCGTGGTGCTTGTGATGGTACTGGTTGGTGTGTGTTGAATATTCGTTAAGATCTACGACATTCATATTCTGTTAAATTTGTTGCATCCCTCGGCAATTTAGATCATTGATTATATTGATTTTTGTTGCCAACATTTTAGAAAAATCTATGTAATGTTTGTAGTTTTTTGTATTTTAAGCTTCATACATAGAGATAAAAAATATTTCTTACAAAATACTATGGTTTTTAATGTTTGTTACCTTTTCTACCCTGCTTTAGAAAATATTTTTAGGCGCACTTTCTAAAAATAAATATAAAAACTTCGTGTGCGAATAACAATTAATTAGATCTTTATAAATCACAGTTTTTTAAAATCACTTCATGAAAACACAAGGAATGATAACATGAAAAACATTGAAACTATTTTATTTTATAATTTTTTAAAACAAAATCCAAAAATAGCTTCTAATTTGATTAATAAGAGATTGAAGTATAATAAAAAAAGAATGTTTATCGAAAATGAAATTATGCCAATTGCAAATGAAAATGGTTTTACCGTGTTTTGGCAGGATTTCATTGAAAATGAAAGTCCACAATCTTTTCAAAAGGTTGAAGAAAATGAATTAGAAAATGTTGTAGGTGGAATAATGAATAGAAAATTTATTGCCAAAAGTTTATTAGGTGTTACACTTTTTTCAGGGTTACTAGGAAGTTACAAAAACACAAGTGCGGGGAATAACATGGAGAATTTCAACAAAACTAGCATTACAAATTCTCAGAAAATAGCTAAACAAACTTTTAAACGTAGTTGCCAATTTAATGAATTAAGCAACGATGAGAAAGTGTATTTCGAGAATTTTTTAGAAAATAAATATAAAATTATAAAACAAGCCGGTATGAGCGGTAACAAAACTTCTGCTTATTTAATGGAAGATACTATAGGAAATCAATTCATTTTGAAAATGCCAAATAATCCTGAAGAAGAAACGTGGATTCAAAATCAAAAAGAGTCTTTTGATAGAGTTAAAGAGCTTACTAAAAATTGGCGTGGTGATATTCAGTTACCAGAATGTGTTTTTTGGGGAGAAACATTTATTGTTGAAAAATATTTAGGCGAAGATTTTAGTTCTGACGCTTATGATAAATTAAGCGACAACGAAAAACAGAAAGTTGCTAAAGATTTAGCAGAAATTCTGGCGTTTATTCACAATCAGGGTGCAACAGAAGAAGTCGCTCCTCGTTTTCAAATTTTTAATAATCCTAGCTTTACTATAAAAGATTGTTTTGATTATTTAAAACCATCATTAACAAATGAAGAAATGTCAAAATTTTTAGCAATGGTTGAACAGTTAGAAAAAATGGACACAAGCGATGAATATGTTACAAATTGCCATAGAGATATAAGAAGGCAAAATATTCTGTATAACCATAAAACAAAAAAGCTTGCTGTAATAGATTTTGAACTTTCAGGAAAAGCCAATCGTTATGTTGATTTTGGCGGAGCAAGCGGTGGGTCATATGGTTTGAATTATAAAATGCTTTCTAACGTAATAGATGAATATAACAGGATTTTTGATAAAAAAATTAATAAAGAAAAAGCAAAGTTAATTCATAAATTACTCGTTATTTACGAAGCTGGTTCAGTGGCAAAATTTCTAGATAATATAACTGATGTTGAGGAAATCAAAGATGGAATGTCGCAATTTGTACTTCCAAAACTCGAAAAAATTGACAAGGAATTTAGTTGAAATTTAAAAAACTTACAATTATTGAATTTATAAAAAATATATTCGAAATTTATATTTTTGTTTTCAAGGAAGTCCATAAAGCAAGTAAATTATTGCTTTCTGTTTTATTATTTTCAACAATAGTTGTCGGTTGCGTGCCTATTTTTACACAATATTTATTGAAATTAGTGATTGTTAGTTTAGAGAATAATGAAAATTTTAAAAATTTTTTACTATTGGTAGGATTATATGCACTCGCTCTAATTATTAAAAACATAATGCTCAATGCTAAAGAGTATATAAATACTGTTGCAAGTTTTAGATTAGCATATAGTGTACAAAATAAACTAATTAAAAAAATTAAAAAAGTAGAATATAAAAATTTTTATTCTACGGGTTTTCAAAATTTATATACAACAGTTTCTCAAAACTGTCAGAATGAAGTATTTACGCTTGTTTTTTCTACTGTGTTACTGTTAACAATAATAATTCAAATTATAGGTAGTTGCATTGTTATTGTAAATTTCAACATGTTCGTATTGGCACTTTTAGTAATTTGTACAATCCCAAGTATAATCATAAATATAAATGCAAAAAGAAAACAATTTGATAAATTAGACGAACGCTCATTCTATCTTAGAAAGATGAATTATGGTTACAATGTAATGACAGAAAAAATATTTGTAAACGAAAGCAGACTTTTTGGATTACACGATTATTTTTATAATAAAAGAAAATATTATTTTTCTGAGTATATAAGATTATGGAAAATCATAGGTAAAAAAGAATTTTTCTATAAGATTTTTTCAGTTATTTTTCCTTGCGTAGGAGTATTAATATCTTTTTTGTGGATCATTTTTCAAACAACAAAAAATGTATATTCTATCTCAGACTTCGTTTTTTATAGTGGTATTATAATTATTCTTCAATTGGCATTTGAATCATTAGCAACAGATATTTCACAAAGTTATAAAAGTATTTCTTATATTAATAAATTATTTGAATTTTTGAAAATGAAAAATGAAATATTGGATGGAAAAGAGACTATAAAATCTGCTGACAACTATGTTCTAGAGTTCAATAACGTTTCATTTAAATATCCAAATTGTGAGAAATTTGTTTTAAAAGATATAAACTTAAAAATAAAAACTGGTGAACAGATTGCATTAGTTGGTAGAAACGGATGCGGAAAAACAACGTTAATAGGTTTGATTTTACGAATTTTCGATCCAACAGAAGGCACTATTTTGTTAAATGGAATTGATATAAAAAATTATAATTTTGAAAATTATTTAAAATTTTTTTCAGCCGTTTTCCAAGACTATCAACAATATTCGGTAAATTTACATGATTATATTTCATTTGGGAATTTAAGTGATTCAAAAAATATATCTAAAATTAAGGAAGCGACTATAGATGCAACAGCAAACAATTTTATTGAAAAATCAAATAAAGCATTTAAGAGTAACCTATCAACTAAATTTGATAAGGAAGGCTTAGAACTTTCAGGAGGACAATGGCAAAAATTAGCTATCGCAAGGGTGTTTTTCTCGAATGCGAATATATTGATTTTTGATGAGCCTACATCGTCTCTGGATGCAATTTCTGAATCGGAGATCTATAAGAATATACAAAACATCGGTAAAAATAAAATATCGATATTTGTTTCTCATAGAATGTATTTCTCAAAAATGGCGAACAGAATAATTTATATAGAAAATGGCGTAATTTTAAATGATGGGAAACATGAAGAATTAATGCAAAATTGCTGTGGTTACAGAGAGCTCTTTGATGAACAAGCAAATAAATATATAGTTTAAAATTAAAAAATAGGAAATGGAGGTAAGTAAATGATTAAAGTTGATGAATTGAAAAAGAAGCTTTTTATAAATAAAAAAACTCTGAAAAAATTTTAAATGCCGAAAAAGTTAAAAGTGCTTTTGAATTTTGCGAAAAATACAAAATTTTTTTAAATAATAGTAAAACTGAACGTGAGACCATACATAACTCTGTCAATATAGCAAAAAAACTAGAGCCTGTACAGATAAAACATATGTGATAAAATAGAGAGATGAAAATTACAAACGAAATGTACGAAAAAATAAAAAACTGGTTTCCAAAGCACAGAAAACCGTCAAGGTTATGATTCATTGTCTTATCTGTACAGGCTCTAGTTTCAACATTCAAAAGTATATTTACAATAAAGTTTTTTTATCATACAATATCAAAATGTTAGTCGTCGACTTTAGGATAAGACAGTCGGGTTAAAAAATCTAAAAAAATTGATATTTTCAAGTTACATGTGAGGATTGGGAATTGAAAAATATAAGAAACTTTTGTATAATTGCTCACATAGATCATGGAAAATCTACATTAGCTGACAGAATATTAGAGTTAACGAATTCTGTTGACAAAAGGAACATGTCAAACCAGGTTCTTGATAACATGGAGTTGGAAAAAGAACGTGGCATAACAATAAAATCTCGTGCTGTGACGCTTATTTATAAATCTGAAGAAGATGAAAAAGAATATATATTTAATCTAATTGATACTCCTGGCCATGTTGATTTTAATTATGAAGTTTCAAGATCTTTAGCTGCATGTGAAGGTGCAATTTTGGTTGTAGATGCTTCACAGGGTGTTGAAGCGCAGACCCTTGCCAATACGTATCTAGCAATTGACAGCGGGCTTGAAATAGTTCCAGTGATAAATAAAATAGATCTTCCAAGCGCAAATCCTGAAAAGGCTGTTGAAGAAATTGAAGAAATAATCGGATTACCAGCTTCAGATGCACCTAGAATTTCTGCTAAAACCGGTTTGAATGTTAACAAAGTTCTCGAATCTGTCATAAAAAATGTCCCTTCACCCTCAGGTGACCCTGAAAAACCTCTACAGGCTTTGATATTTGATTCAGTTTATGATTCATACAAAGGTGTCATTGTTTACGTAAAGATAGTAAACGGCAGCATGCGGAACGGAGATAAAATTAAGTTTATGTCAACAGGATCAGAGTTCGCTGTCACTGAATGTGGTTATCTTTCTGTGAAAAATTTGAAGCAATGTCAAATTTTGAAAACTGGTGAAGTTGGATATATAGCTGCTTCAATTAAAACTATATCAGAAACTAAAGTTGGAGATACGATAACACTTGCTAATTGTCAAGCAGACAAAGCTCTTCCGGGATACAAGGTCATAAATCCTATGGTTTTTTGTGGTATATACCCTATAGATGGAGCAAAATATAATCTTTTAAAGGATGCCCTTGAAAAATTAAGATTAAATGACGCTGCACTTAAGTTTGAACCTGAGACATCAACAGCACTTGGTTTTGGATTTAGGTGTGGCTTTTTAGGTTTATTGCATATGGAAATAGTTTGTGAACGCCTTGAAAGAGAGTATTTCTTTGAACTTGTGGTTACAGCTCCAAATGTTGTTTATAAGATAGAAAAATTAGACGGTAGCACAATCCATGTGGATAATCCTTCGAACTATCCTAACGAAAACGAAATTAAATGCGCTATGGAACCGATAACAGATGCTCATATATACGTTCCATCTAGTTTTATTGGGAATGTTATGGAATTTTGCCAAGAGCGCCGTGGAGAATTTATAGGTATAAATTATATAAATTCAGAGAGAGCAGATATAAATTACAAGTTACCTTTGAATGAGATAGTGTATGATTTTTTTGATACTTTAAAATCTAAGACTAAAGGCTACGCATCGTTTGATTATGAGATTGACGGATTTAAAGAGTCAAACTTAGTAAAACTTGACATCATGGTTGCCGGAGATCTAGTTGATGCATTTTCGATTATAATTCATAAAAGTAAGTCATACAATCGTGGAAGAAAAATTGCTGAAAATCTAAAAAATAAAATTCCACGTCAATCATTCGCTGTAGCCATACAAGCTTGTATAGGTGGAAAGATTATTGCTCGTGAGACAATTAGTCCATTTAGGAAAGATGTTATTGCAAAATGTTATGGAGGTGATATAACCAGGAAACGTAAACTTTTAGAAAAACAAAAAGAAGGTAAAAAACGTATGAGAAAATTTGGGAATGTTGAAATTCCACAAGAAGCTTTTTTATCTGCGCTTAAATTACAAGAAGATTAATAACATATTCTCCATAGATCTAAAATGAAGTCAAGTCTCCTGGGTTCGTGAGAATCTCAGTAATTTAGTATTGGGAGTGTTTAATTATGGAAAGAGAAGCTATTTTATCATTAGGGTCAAATTTAGGTGACAGAATGTCTAATATAAATTCAACTTTGAAAATGTTAGCCTTTACGTTCGGTATTCAAGAAATAATAGTTTTATCTAAGTTTTATGAAACTGAACCACTCTGTGCAGAAGGTTATGAAAATCATGATAAAAATAAATACATAAATTGCTGTGTAAGAATCAAAACAATACTTAAACCAGAAATTTTGTTGGGCGTATGTTTTGGTATTGAATCAGCAATTGGAAGAAGACGTACATATAAGTACGCATCCAGAGAAATAGATGTCGACATATTGCTAATGAGTCTCCCTTCAGAAAAATTTATCGAGATTAAAAATGATTTTTTAACTTTGCCTCACCATGGACTTTACGAACAACGTGATTTTATACTTGCTCCTCTTGCCGACGTATGTGATGGGTATAGATTTTGCAATTTTGATTTCTTGGAGGATTACAAAAAGATAAATTGGAATTTTGTTAGACTTCTTTCATAAGACTTACTTCGTAACTACAAAAACATCACTTTTTTTATATTTTCCCTAAAAACAACATAAAATTTTCTAATTGATATTTTCAATGGACGAAAGAAGTCTGATTTTAAAGATTTTTAGAAAGGTCATAGCAAATGTTTAAGTTTTAAATATTTGCATATGTTTTACGTGTACAAACATTTGAATTCTAAAGTAATTGCAATTTTAACTAGTGGTGGAGATGCTCCTGGAATGAATGCAGCTATACGTGCTGTTGTTCGTTTAGCTGTTGCAAAAGAAATGAGGCCTTTTGGTATAAGACGTGGCTATGGTGGTTTAATATCTAGAGATATATTCGAAATGAGTATTAGGACTGTTTCAGAGATTATAGAACGCGGTGGAACAATACTTTACACAACTAGAAATCTTGAATTTCATACTGAATGTGGCTTACAAAGGGCTGTTAAAAATTGCAAAGACACACACATAGACACCATTGTTGTTATCGGTGGTGAAGGATCAATTTTTGGTGCAAAAAAATTGATTGAGCACGGAATAAATTGTATATGTATTCCATGTACTATAGATAACGACATTGCGTGCAGTGAAAATTCCATAGGATTTGACACAGCAGTTAACACTGCCACTTCTATGATAGATAAGATAAGGGACACGGCACAGGCCCATGATAGGTGCAGTGTTGTAGAAGTTATGGGTAGGAGATGCGGGAATATAGCTATTCATACAGGAATTGCTGTTGGAGCAACAGCTATATTAGTTCCGGAATATAAGTTTGATTTTGAAAGAGATGTCATAAATAGAATAAATTTTACACAAAAAATGGGTAAAAAACATTTTATAATAATTGTTGCAGAAGGGCTTAAAATTGCAAGTGATATAACTATTGAGATTTCAAAAAAAACTAACATCGAAACACGTGCTACAATACTTGGACATGTACAACGCGGCGGATCTCCAACTGCGGCTGATAGGGTACTTGCAAGTAGGATGGGATGTTATGCTGTTGATTTGATATCAAAAGGAATCAAAAATAAGGTCGTAGTTGTGAAAAACAATAAAATAGTCTCAATGGATATAAAAAAAGCAGTTGATATTAAGAAAAATTTTGATCTTGATCTATACAATAAAGCATTAGCAATTTCGATATAATTTTAGGAAAAATCGATGATAATTCAAATCTTAATACTCTCGATATTGATTGTGTTTTGTTTGCTTTTTTTTGTTAATTATAAAAAAAAAGACATAAACACAGTTCCAGAAATAGAACGTTGTTTAAATGCCTTTAGCCTAGTCTTTGAAAAATTAATAAGAAGCGAATTTGTAAATAACCGCAAGGAAAATAATCATATAGCGAAAGAAAATCGTGAGGAAATTGATAGAATTTCACGTGAAAATCGTTATGAACAAGGAAGATCATTTAGACAACTCAGTGATTTATTAGAAAAAATTATTTCAGGATTGTCTAATAATCAGAAAGATCAATTTGAAAATTTTTCTAATAATCAAGAAAACCTTAGAAAAACCATAGATTTAAAACTTAAAGATATCCAAGAAGAAAATAGTAAACAATTGAATAAAATTAGTGAGGAAACTACAAAAAAACTTGATCAGATGAGAAAAGTTGTTGACGATAATCTAAAAGACACTGTGGAAAAAAGATTTAATGATTCTTTTAAGTTAATAAGTGAACGCCTTGAGCAAGTACACAGTGGGCTTGGAGAGATGAAACATCTAGCGTCTGGAGTCGGAGATCTTAGAAAAGTTCTTACTAATGTAAAAACGAAAGGAAATTTAGGTGAAATCCAACTTGGATCTATTCTAGAGCAAATACTATGTCCCAAACAGTTTGAATCACAAAAATCTGTAAAAAATGATAATAATGAGCGTGTTGACTATGTCGTAAAAATTCCAGATAAAAACAGCTTGGATGAAATGTTGCTTCTTCCGATAGATTCTAAATTTCCAACTGAAAACTACCAGCGTCTTATCGAAGCTTATGATAATTCTGCCTCAGAAGATGAACTAAGAACAATATCAAATAATTTTGAATCATCTGTAAAAAAATGTGCAAAAAGTATATACGATAAGTATATAAATCCACCAGTTACAACAGATTTTGCCATAATGTTCGTGCCAACAGAGGGATTGTATGCTGAGATAGTTCGCAGGGTAAATTTATTTTGGGAACTCCAAATAAAATATAAAGTTACAGTAGTTGGGCCATCTAATCTTTCAGCGTTTCTTTCTAGTCTTCAAATGGGGTTCAGAACGCTTACAATAGAATGCAGGTCAAATGAAGTACGTGAGTTGCTTGGGGCAGTTAAAACAGAGTTTGGTAAATTTGGTATATTAATAAAAAAAATCAAAGATAAAATTGATTCTGCCGCAAGAGAAGTTGATAGATTTGGAGCGCGCTCTAGATCAATTGAACGAAAACTTCGAGATGTCGAAGAACTTCCATCCATTGAACAAAAGGTTGTAAAGAAAGATACAGGGATAACATAAACACTTCTTGAAATACGTAAAATATTGTTTTAGGTGACGCTCAATAGAGTTATTAATACGATGATTTTATAAGAGAAAAACTTTCAACATTTTTTAAACTTTCAACATAGAGTTTTCAACAGTTTCAACATTGCCAATTTTGCTCAGTTGAAACATCATGTTCTTTCAACATGTTTTCAACATTTCAAAAGATTACGCAAATCAAGTAATTTAGTGGTTTGTAAAAGTTTTCAACAAAATCAACAGTGCCTACTACTACTACTAAAACTAATTCTTATAGTATTCTAGAGAATTTTTTTTAAAAAAAATATATTTTGAAATTTTAAGGAAAAAATGGTATAGTTTTCAACATGTAGGAATTATCCAATAATAATTTATTTTATGATTTAAAAATATTCATTTTTTACATATTTTTTAAAAATCAGATTTCGATAACGAAATAAAAATATTCATACAGATTTTAAGGAGGCTATATTGATTTTTATAATAAATTTGGGTAGTTCCTCTTTTAAATTCAAAATCTTTGACAAAAAAGTAGAAAAGTGTTTGTGTCTAGGTCTCTGTGAAAGAATTGGAACTGAAGCTGGGTCAGTTATTTATAGAACTGACTTAATATCCAAAAAATTTAATATCAATTTAAAAAATCATAAAAATGCATTTATTGCTGTAAAAAAGATAATAACTGATCCAGAAATTGGTGTAATAAAAGATCTTAGTGAAATAAGGACAATAGGTCACAGGGTTGTTCATGGTGGAAATTATTTTAGAGATTTAACTTTGATAAGTACGGATGTCATTAAAAAAATAAGAGAATTGATTCCAATTGCACCAATACATAACTGTATAAATTTAGAAGGTATACTAAACTGCGAAAACGAATTTCCAAATATTACTCAATTTGCAGTGTTTGACACGTCGTTTTTTACAGATCTACCTGACACAGCCGTCAATTATGGGTTACCTTTTGATTTAGCAAAAAAATATGAAATCAAAAAATATGGATTCCATGGTATTTCACATGAGTGGTCAAACATGCAGTATAAATTTTATTTTAAAAAAAAATTATGTAAAATAATTACATGTCATCTAGGAAATGGGTCTTCTATTTGCGCAATAAACAACGATAAACCATTAGATACAAGTATGGGCTTCACACCTTTAGACGGATTGATAATGGGCACACGCTCAGGTTCTATAGATCCTTCTATTTTGACTCATCTAATGAAAAAAGAAAATTTAGATATATCAAAAATTGAAGAAATTTTAAATAAAAAATCTGGTTTACTAGGTATTTCAGGTTTTTCTAACGATATACGTGACTTAATAAAGAAAAATGATACTAGGTCAAAATTGGCAGTCAATATGTTTTGTTACAGAATTTTGAAATACATTGGAGCCTATTATTTTGTCCTTTCAGGTGTTGATGCAATTGTTTTTACAGCAGGAATAGGTGAAAATCAGTCTTATATAAGAAAAAAAATTTGTAAAAATTTGGAATTTATTGGAGTCAAAATTAACGATGATTTGAACAGAAATACCATAGATGGAAAGGAAGGCCTAATATCTGATAGTGGTTCGAAGGTTGATATATTCGTTTCAAAGGTCGATGAAGAACTTGCTATTGCTAGAAAGATTCGCAAATTTATATCAGAATCTTGTTAACATTTTTTAAAAAACTATTTTGAGATCATTTCTTTTAATGCTCTTTGTATTTTCATATCTGAATCTTTTTTTGCTTTAACCATGCGTTTATCGTATAATTTTTTACCTTTACATAATGCAATTTCAAGTTTTATCCACTTATTTTTAATGTATATTGACAATACAACAACGGAAAGTCCTTTTTGTTTTGATTGTCCTTGTAATTTTAAAATCTCTCTTTTGTGCACCAATAATTTTCTTGTTCTAACAGGATCACAATTAAAGATATTTCCTTTCTCATAATGGCTTATATGTATGTTATTAACGAAAATTTCTTCGTTTTTAAACGAACACCACGCATCTTTGATATTAATTTTTCCAACTCTAACGGACTTCACTTCAGTTCCGAACAACTCAATACCTGTCTCGATTTTTTCTAATACAAAATAATTATAAAAAGCTTTTTTATTTTTAGCAATTAGTTTAATCATTATCAGCCTTAGAACCTGTTTTCACAGATTTAAAATGCAGATTTTTAGTAAATTTTTTCTCAAAACGAAGTCTAGTCCAAGGAAATCTATTTTATCATTTTTTCATTTGCAGTACAATAGACCTCAGCTGCAACAACATAAAAATTTCGCAGGAATACTCTATAGTATTTCAAAAAAATTTTATGTTGTTTTTAGGGAAAATATAAAAAAAGTGATGTTTTTGTAGTTACGAAGTAAGTCTACTTAAAGATACTTTGAAAAATTCGATAGAATTAAGCTTTAAAATTTAATCTACAAAATAAGGCAGGCAACTACTGCGTTTTTTTGAATATTTCACAAGCTTACTTTTGGGTTTTTAGTACAAAATTAAATTTTAAAAAAGGAGTGTTTTTTATGAAAGTTAAAAAAATCAGTTTGTTCAAATCAGTAAATGTTTTCATGGCAATATTTTGTTTCGGGGCTATGCTTTATAATTATTGCGGTGTAAGTGTCTTGAGGAGCAGCAGTTGCGGTAGGAACAATAGGAGGGAATGTTGTTGCGGCAGCGAAATTAACAGGCGTAGTTGGAGGGGTAGTAGAAGTAAGTTTTATATTACTTGAATTTATAGCCTCAATAATAGCAATACTAACAAGCACTTACTATGGGCTTGCCCTATTACTGAAGCTCAAATATTGTTATCAATACCAGTTTTTATGTTGCAATTATAAATTCTAAGATTAGGCCTCCAATGTTTTCAATAAAATCCAATATAGTCATAGTTACGATATTCACATTTGCATTAGGTACTATAGTATTTATTGGCAACAGTAATAAAGTGTTCAAATTAGTGGAAAATGGTATGATTTCAAAGACAATAGACGGATTGTTTCCGATAATATTAGTTGGACTATTGTTTGCTTTTGACTTGTTTGGCCAAATTTGTGAACGAAAAAAAACGATTAATGCTTATGATTAAACTATTCCAAAACAAAAAATAATCTGTATTAATACCTATATGTTTTGCTAATTTCGAAAAAAGTTTCAAACCTTCCTTATAACCCTCAAATACATCAATTAAGTAAGAACGATGGAAGAGGTCCTTAGTCACACATTACATACTCTACATTGTAGCTTTAAAGTTGACCATTATTTAGGTGAAGATTATGATCGAAAATTAACTGAAGTGTTTTTGAGTTCTATAAATTTTAAACTATTCAGTGAAACTGTTGAACTTATGGAAAGTTTGTTGCAAAACTTAGATAATAAAATTATTATTAATGATTTTGTGGTTCGCTATGGTAAGAATACATCTTCAGCTAACTTAATTGTTAGTTATGCGAAGGAAACTTTAAAAACAGCTATTGATGAATTATATAACGGTAAAAATAAAAAGGATACGTTTAAAGGACTAAAAAAGTTTATCTCGCTAAATATTTTTTAAGTTGCCAAATTAAATAAAGCGGAACATTGCTAGATGTTATATTTTTCATCGAAAGTTTTTTTGAAATGCGCGGTTTATATTTTTTCAAATATTCTGCTAAGGAGCGCGATTTATCATTTTTTTCTGATTTCACTTCCAAAGGAACGATATCAGCGTCATTTTGAATTATAAAATCCACTTCGGCAATGTTTTCGCTACGCCAAAAAAATGGTGTTTCACCGTATAAATTTACAAGTTCGCACAGAACATAATTTTCAGTCATTGCACCTTTAAATTCAGTATAAAGAGTGTTTTTTTTATCTAAAATTACACTTGCAGGAAGTTTTGACATTTTTCTTAAAAGTCCAATATCAACCATATAAAGTTTGAAAAATGTTTCTTCGGAGTAACTTGAAAGCGGAATAAACGGTTTTGTAATTTTAACTACTTTGTGAACCAAACCAGCAGAGATAAGCCATTCAAGAGAATCTTCAAGCTGTTTTGCTCTCAAGCCTTTTTTGACTTGCCCGAAAATAAATTTTTTGTTTTCTTTAGCAAGTTGTTCCGGAATACTTCTCCAAATAGCTGAAAGTTTGGGGAAATCCTTTGATGGTGCGTGTTTTGCAAAATCCAGTTCGTAGCTTTCTAAAATTCTTTGTTGAACTATTTCCAATTTTTCTATATCGTTTGTTTCGAGCCACGTTAATACGGCCTCAGGCATTCCGCCAGAGATGTAATATGATTTTAGAAAATTTTCCAGTTTACCTGAAAAACTTTTAGAAATTTCTTCAATTTTATTGAGTTTTGATAGATATTCGCATAACATTTCTTGGCTGTTGGCAAGCAAAAATTCATAAAAATTCATTGGATATAAAGTTAAAAAATCAACTTTTCCTACAGGAAAAGAAAGCGGTTTTGAAAGAGCAATTCCAAGTAATGATCCTGCACAAACAATATGATATTGTGGCGTATCTTCGCAGAAATATTTAAGTGAAGTTAAGGCTCTGTTGCAAAATTGAATTTCATCCAAAATTATTAATGTTTTTTCCGATTCAATAATTTTCCCAAACAAAATTCCAAGTTCAGCAATAATTCTTTCCGGTTCTAAATTTTTTTCAAATAAATTGATTAGTTCGTCGTTTTTCTCAAAGTTAAAATATGCAACTTCAGAATAATTATTTGACCCAAATTCTTTTAAAGTGTAAGTTTTTCCGCACTGTCTAACGCCCTTTAGAATAAGCGGTTTTCTTGTGATACTGTTTTTCCATTGTACTAAATTTTTAGTTAAGTTTCTTTTCATCTTTTAAATACCTCCAATTTATTATAAACCATAAATATAAAAAACGCACTACACAAGAACATTTTTGATACATAAAATGCACTTAGTCGTTTCAAAAGCAATATTTACTCTGATATATATTTTTTACAATACAGATAAAACTGAACTATTTTATATCTTATTGCTTGGAGGCCGAACAGATGCAAAAATGAGAAAAATTTCTAAAATTTTTAAAATTTTCTAAAAAAACTATTGAAATAATATTTTAAACATATTATAGTGTGCATTATGTGTTTTTTAAGAATTTAAAATTATTGGAGGTTCTTCTTGAAAAAGAGAATTTTTTCTTTCTTATTTTTTTCCTTCTTTATTTTTGCATCTATATCGCCTTTGGTTAGATCTAATGGTGACGACGAGAAGGTGAAAATAAAGGCAATAACTCATAAAATAAGGTCAGCAACTCAAGTATCATCTATTATGAACGACACTGATTCGGTTGGTACAATAGCAGATTTTAAAACTAGATTGATAACATACGGATCAGCCGACTTGGTATTTATCAAAAATGGTATTGACATTAATGGTAATTTTTCAGATAGGGTAAATTGCTTAGTTAACAGCCCGTTATTGTATTCTTTCTCTTTGGATATTGAAGACGTGGCTGAGAGATTTAGAAATCGTCATATCACGTTCGGCATTAAAGTTAATTATGTCGAGAGACACAGTAGATACAGTAAAAAAAATAAACGTAGTATTCGCAGGCAATATATATCTATTTTGAAAATAGCAGAATTAAAAGATGGTCAATTGATTTTTAATGAAGATTTTGTGCGTTTTGAACGTAATAATTTATTTGCTTTTTTAAAAAATCAAATAAATTATACTTTGTTTAAGTTTGATCTAATTGATGTTAATTTGTCGGCTGTTCTATTAGAATCAAAATCAGAAATTAATGAAATAGATAAGACGGTTAGCAAAAAAGATTTCCTCGTGTCAATGATTGATGAAATAGATAAAATATATGAAAGAAATGCGAAAAAAATAGTCAGATCGGGAATAGGTGCCTTCAAATTGTTTTCTCCATACAAGTTACCGGTCCCTATTTTTCCAGATGAGCAGATCTCCTTAAAAAGGTTTCTATACCCTAAGTTTCTATATCCTACGATTAGTTTCCACAAATGCCCTTTTAATAAGCAGATAGAGAATACAGTTAGTTATATAGATGAATCAGAATGAGAGTTAATAGTGCGCCCTACTCTTCGAAACAATAATTGTATCAAGTCTACTTAGTTCGCGAGAATCTCGGTACTTTAGTGCCGAGAATTTTCAATTAGAAAAGAAATAAAACTTCGAAATACTTTAGTGAGGAAGTACGATTTTGGAAGATTTACAAAATTTAGATAGCTATGAATTAAGATTAAAAAAACTTAAACATCTTCAAGAAAACGATAAAGATCCTTTCTTGTTGACTAGTTTTGATGTTACTTCAAAGTCTAAATATATAAAAGAAAATTTTGAAATTTTAGATGGAAAATCCGTTAAAGTTGCAGGTCGTATAATCCAACGTAGGGGCATGGGCAAAGTTTCGTTTGTGAATATACTTGATTTTAACGGATCAATTCAGATTTATTTTAAAATTGATGAATTGGGAAATAAAGATTATGAGAGTTTTTTAAATTATGACATAGGTGACATAATAGGCGTAGAAGGATATGTTTTTAAAACAAAAAAAGGTGAAATTTCTGTTAAAGCTAAAAAAGCTGTATTGTTGGCCAAATCTCTTAGGCAATTACCTGAAAAGTTTCATGGACTTAAAGATACAGACACTAGATACAGACAAAGATATGTTGATTTAATAGTTAACTCCAAAGTTAAAGAAACATTTATAAAACGTTCTCTTATAATAAGAGCCATAAGAAACTATCTTGATAACTTAGGTTTTATAGAAGTCGAAACACCTATGCTTAACTCAATCGCAGGCGGTGCTATCGCGCGTCCTTTTGCAACGCACCATAATGCTTTAAATTTAGATTTATTTTTACGTATAGCACCAGAGCTTTACTTGAAACGTCTAATTGTTGGCGGTATGGAACGTGTTTACGAAATAGGAAGACAGTTTAGGAATGAAGGTATGTCAACGAGGCATAATCCAGAGTTTACAACAATTGAGTTATATCAGGCTTACGTTGATTATAATGAAGTTATGAATTTGACTGAAAATATAATTGTAGAGTCTAACAAGGCAGCAGGTAACTCCAATTTAAATTATCAGGGAACTAAAATATCTCTTGATACTCCGTTCAGAAGATTAAGTATGATAGATGCTGTGAAAGAGTATACAGGAGAGGATTTTTTAAAGTTTATTGGAGATCATAATGAGGCTTTAAAAAGCGCAGATCGCTTGAAAGTAAATGTAGAACATAAAAAATGGGGAGAAATTTTGAATTTAATTTTTGAAGAAAAAGTAGAAAAAAATTTGATTCAACCTACATTTATATACGATTTTCCTGTAGAGACTTCTCCTTTGGCGAAGAAAAAAAAAGACAGACCAGAATTGGTAGAACGCTTCGAGTTTTATGTTACTGGAAAGGAGTTAGCAAATGCTTATTCAGAATTGAATGATCCGTTAGATCAAAAGGAAAGATTTGTTGAACAGATGAAACTAAGACAGAGTGGCGATGAAACCGCGAATTTACCGGACGAAGATTTTCTTAATGCCCTTGAGTATGCTATGCCTCCTACTGGAGGACTAGGTATAGGAATAGATAGACTTGTTATGCTACTTACAGATAGTCCGTCTATAAGGGATGTAATAATATTTCCGACAATGAAACCAGAAAATTGTTAAATAATTTTACCGTCATACATATTTCTTCCGCTTACAACAATTAAGTCGTCCTTTTGTAATGAATCTGGATCTTTCTCATTTATATTGCATATCACATATTTATCTTTTTCATATATCGCCTTGATTTTTTTAAATTTTAATGTTTTTCTATCTTTTATGAAAACACCTGGTGAATTGTCTATATTTTTGATTGCCCTTTTAAGAACTTGAATTCCTTCTACTTCTTTTGTTTTAAGTTTTGCTTTTTCTGATCTTAAATTAATTAAAGTATTATTAATATCGCACTCAGCAACAATTATATTATCTATTTTCTTTTTTACGTTGCATTTTAGTAAATTTTTTGAATTTAAATTAAGCTTTATGTAAATGTGCTTTTTGTTTTCGACTTTAGAAATATCTTGAACTTTGCACAAAATCAAACATTTAGGAGACGTAACGATTTTCCCGATCGAATTTTTTTTTTGGCTTGAACTTTTATTTATTTTTTTAAAATCAAAATTTTTTATTTCATCATCGCTTATTTTTTGGTTTAAATTCTCAAAATTATCAACAGAAGATGAAAAAAAACTATTATACTCTGATTTAATCTCTTTTCGAGAAGATAAATTTATTTTATTTTTTTCGTTTATCAATGAGTTGAGATTAGATGAGGTTTTTATATCATTTTTTAAAAAAAGTTCACGTTGCGATATTAGATAAATTAGTTGTTCATTCTTTTTAGACAAATCTTTAAAACTTAAATTTCTTATAATTGAAACAATTTGTGAGTTCAAGCTAGATAAATTGTATAGCCGTCTATTAGAAAATGAATTTATATAAAAAATTTTGTTTTCAATTTCTTTTAGACGATTACTGTTTTTTAACTCTTCATCAGAATCATATGTATACGCTAGTGTCTCACCTTTTGCTACACGTGCTCCATCTTTAACAATTATCTTCGTAAAGTCTGAATCACTTTTTAATACAATCTCGTCCCTTATAACAACAATTTCGGTATCTAAAAATAGATCAAATGAAACAAACCTTGCTTCTTCTGTTTTAACGTTAATAAAGAAAAAAACAAATAAATTTTTAACCATTAAAATAACAAAAAAAAACAAAATAATTAGTAAAAAATAGTTTTTTTTTGATCTTTTTTTAGGACTTCTTTCTGACAAGATCCATAGCCTTAAAGACAATTTTTTCAGCAGTCAATCCATAATACTTTTTCAAAAAATTCAAATTTCCAACCTGACCAAATTCATCATCAACTGCAACGCAAGATACATGGGTAGGGATATTTTCACTAAGTACTTCACTGACAGCTGAGAATAATCCTCCTAATTTGTTATGATTCTCAGCAGTAATAGCACATCTAGTTTTTCTAACAGATTTTATTATGCTTTTTTTATCTATTGGCTTAATAGTGTGTATATTTATTATTTCAGCGTTTATATTTTCTTTTTTCAAAATATCACAAGCTCTAAGTGACTCTTCAACCATTATGCCTGAACAAAAAATTGATATATCATTTCCATGCCTTAAAATATCAGAACATGATGGATCAAAATTATAGTTATCGTCAAAAATTTTAGGCAATTTCTTTCTATACATCCTTACATATATTGTTTTAGGGTAATCAGATATATATGTAAGAGAACTTTTAAACTGTATTGCGTCACAAGGCTCAAAAATCGTAATGTTTGGAATACTTCTTATAACGCCTATATCTTCAAAACTCATATGAGTTCCACCATTACTTTCTGCTGAAATTCCTGGATCTAGTCCAAAAATTTTAACATTCTGGCCTGCGTAACAAATTGAAACTGCTATCTGATCACAAATTCTTCTTGTGGCAAAAGGAGTAAATGTGAATATAAACGGGATAAAACCGTAACTTGATATACCTGCAGCAATGCCAGCCATATTTTGTTCAGCAACACCAACATTGAAACATCTACTTCGAAATTTGTTGGTAAGTTCTGTTAAACCAGCAGCTTTAGCTAGATCTGCGTTAATTATTATAATTTTTTCATTTTTTTTCATCAGTTTTTCAAGTTCAATCTCTAAAACCTTACGCATTTCCAAATTTAATTACCCCACGGAAAAATATATTTTGAGAGAAAATTGCTGGAAATATTCGGTTTGAAATCTACGAAAAGAGGTTCTAGGGTTCTAATTCTTTAAATGCTTCTTTCATCAAATTTTCGCTAACCTTCATGCTATGATTGTTTGTCCCAGCTTTCTCTGCGAAAGATACGCCAAACCCCTTAATAGTTCTTGCTATTATAGCACATGGATTACTTTTATTTTTTGCCTCATTTATTGCTATGTCTATTTCACTACAAGAGTTGCCATTTTTTACATTTAATACATCCCATCCAAAAGCAAGCCACTTGTCGATTAATGGTTCAACAGAACAAATTTCGTCAGTTGTCCCATCTATCTGAGCACGATTATAATCTATAAGTGCTATAAGGTTGTCCAATTTTTGATGAGAAGAAAACATTGCAGCTTCCCAGATTTGACCTTCCTGTAACTCTCCATCACCAAGTATTGAATAAATTTTTGCATTATCAGATTTAATTTTAGAACCTATAGCTGCACCAACTGCACAAGACAAACCTTGCCCAAGTGAACCCGTTGTCATGTCTATTCCAGGTGTCTTTTTCATGTCACAATGACTAGGAAGATTAGTACCTGGTTGATTAAGTGTTGAAAGCCACTTTTTATCAAAGAAACCCATATGAGAAAGCACAGAATAAACAGCAGGACCAGCATGCCCTTTAGATACTATCAACCTATCTCTTCCACTTTTTTTAGGATTAGATATATCAATTTTCATGTGATTTTTATATAAAACTACTAACATTTCTACAACTGAAAGCGAGCCACCGATGTGCCCAATACCAAAAGTACCTATTTGAAAAATTATATCACGTCTTATACTTTTACATACTTCACTTAAATTCAAAAACTAGCTCCTTTATAACATGATATAGCTAACAGGCAAGAACAAAGGATATTTTGTGGGAAAAGATCCAAAAAGCGATTTTTTCAGTATTGAATACAGGTTCTAAAGTATCAATTCGATTATTATAGCAACAAGAGATATGTTTTTCAATAAAATTTTACTCGGTAAAGTAAACTTAATCTTTTATTTTTCATAATATATTAGTATAACAATTTGTTTTCATATAAATATTTAAATTATTTTGTTTTCTATATTTGGTGACAAAAACATTAAAATTGATTAAACTTAATATTATATAAAAATTAAATTAATTCAACTTGACAAAAAAGATTGATAAAGGCATACTGCAGCGATAAGATTTACTTATGAAAATTTTTTTGAAATTTAATTCTTTAAAATTTAGTTTTCGCGCAGATTTGGAGGTATAAAATTTATGGATGTAAGCAATATAGTTCTTTATAGTACAGATTGTAACAGATGCAAAATACTGGAAGAAAAGTTAAAGCGTAGTAGAATTTTATTTAACAAAAGTACAGATAAAAACGAGATGTTAAAAAAAGGATTTACTAAAGTACCAATATTAAAAGTCGGTCAAGAATTATTTGATTTTTATAATGCTAACCAGTGGATTAATAAAGTTGGAGCTAATTATGAACATAAGGCTTAAATTTAATGAAAATTTTGGAAAAACATTAAAAAATTTAAATGAAAAATATGGAAAAAAATTCGAAATAATGAACGGTATTTCAAATTCGCACCTCAATTTTATTGATTATATTGAAAATTTTTTGGAAAGCAAAACTGTAGCAGACTCAACTATAGACGCTAACGCAAACAGTTCGACACGCGATGTAAGAACATTACTTTCTGATATGGTAAAACCGCATACTAAACTAATTTCTTTTAACAAAATATTTACTAAAACAGAGGAAAAATATGGTCTAGATCTCGCTAAAAAATGGCTCGAAGAAGAGTGGAATGGTTCATTTTACTTACACGACGCTTCATCTTCTGCATTTGTGCCTTATTGTTACGCATACGATCTTGAGAGTGTTGTAAAAAGAGGTTTGTTTTTCATAAATAAGTTTAAAACAGAAGCACCGAAACACTTAACAACTTTTAATGATCACGTATTGGAGTTTATAAGTTGGGCATCAAACAGGACTAGCGGTGCGGTAGGTCTACCAAGCTATTTAGTTTATTCCTATTACTTTTGGCAGAAAGACGTTAGTAATAATTTTTTTTTTAAAGATCCAGAATACTACAGACAGCAATGCTTTCAAAAATTTATTTATGATCTTAATCAACCATATCTTAGAGTAACAGAATGTGCGTTTTCAAACATAAGTATAATGGATAGGAATTATCTGACTGAACTTTTTGGTGATAGGATGTTTCCAGACGGTGAATACATTATCGACCACATTGATGGCATAATAGAACATCAAAAAATATTTATGCAAGTTATATCAGAAATTAGAGAAAAAACTATGATGACGTTTCCAGTTCTAACATTTTCACTTCTTTTCCAGAATGGCAAATTTGTTGATCAAGAATTTGCTAGATGGTGCAACAGACATAACATGAAATGGTTTGATAGTAATTTTTATGTTGGAGATGATGTGACAAAACTTTCAAGTTGTTGCAGATTAGTTTCAGATACATCAAAACTTAATGCATTTATAAATTCAATAGGAGGTACTTCTCTCTCAGTTGGCAGTGTTAAAGTTAACACCATAAATCTTAGAAGAATCGCAATTGAAAGCAAAAAAGATATGGAAAAATATATTGAGATTTTAAAAGATAGATTGGACACATGCATTAAAATTTTAGATGTGATTAGATCAATTATAGTTGAAAACATAGAAAATGATCTGCTACCAAATTATACTCATGGATTAATAGAATTGGATAAACAGTATAACACTATTGGTATAACAGCGATGTATGAAACGATTTCAGAATTTGATCTAATTGAAACAGATGAATTCGGTAACAAATTCTATTCAGAAAAAGGGCTTGAGTTTGCTGTTAAAATTTTAAATACAGTCAATGAAATTAAAGAATCATACAATTTTGAATACAGCATAAATGTTGAGGCTATTCCAGCAGAAAGAGCTAATATTATTCTTTGTCAAAAAGATAGTGAAATGTATAAAGACAGTTCGAAATATTTTATATATTCTAATCAGTGGATACCACTTATGGAAAAATGTACACTTAATGAAAAGATACGCCTTGGTGCAAAGCTTGACAAAGAATGTGGTGGAGGACAAATTTCTCACATAAATCTTGCCGGTAGTTTTTCAAATGAAGAACAAGCGTGGGAACTTTTGAATCATATAGCAAAATCAGGGGTAATATACTTTGCTTATAACAAAAAAATTTCAGTCTGTGAGAGAGAACATGCTTTTCTTTCAAAAATTTGTCCAAAGTGTGGAAACAAAGCTGTTGATACATACTCAAGAATAGTTGGATTTATCGTTCCTGTTTCTTCATATAGCAAAGAACGGAAAATTGAGTTTGATAAACGAAAATGGTTCGAATTAGATTAGAAATATACTAATAGACTTCTTTAGTGATTTGAAAACATCAATAATTTTGGTGAAAAATTAACGAAAATATGCTTTTGAAATCTATTAGAACATCTTCTTATGATAATCGTAAAAAAGCGTCTAAAATTGCCGGCCATCCTTCTTCTAAAAGATTTAGTACAAAATTATCATATAAAGGTAACTTATTTTTGAGACAATCACTAAACGATTCATTATTTTTTAAAATTTCTTTACCTGCAGGGTAAGTAGATGCCTTGATTAAAGCTAAAAGTTTAACCTTATTTGTAAGTTCTGTACCAGCAACTGCATTAATGTGTCCAATTATAATTTTAATTTCTCTTTCATTAAAAGTTTCTTCTCCCGTATGTGGTGTCAGCGGTTTGAAATTTATTTCACTAATTTTTTTATCTTTGAAATCTTTAAAAATAAGACTTGCAAAATTTGTAAGCATATTTATGTTTTTTTTATGTCCATACAAACTTTCGATATTTTTGTCTAGACTAGAGATACACATTTCTTCAGCTTCTTCACTTGTAATATCAACGTTATCAGTACAGCTAATATACTCTACAGCACCTATGCCATCTCCGAAAGTTTTTGTTGTTTTAAAACCTATTAATTTACTTAGTTCTTCTTTTAATTTATTTAATTCTTCTTCAATTTTTTCTTTTTTTTCAATTTCTTCTTTTTGTGTTTCTGTTTTTTGGATTTCTGTTTTTTGGATTTCTTTTATTGCTGAATTTTGCAAAATTTTAAAATATAGAGATAGTAAAGAGGAATGAAATAAATCTATCATATATGTGTTTCCAACATTTTTGTCGCTACTAAAAAGAATGTTTAAAACATTAGAGGAAGCAGCTTTTATAATTTCTTCCTTTATGATTTTTATATTTATATTGTTAATACTGTTAATACCTAATTTTTCGATATAATTTTTAACATAAGTTTCATTAACATATAAAACACTTGATCTATGTGTAGTAAAAAACTTTAAAAACTCACTGGAAACATATTGATCTGCGTTATTTTCAAAACCAAATGGAAAGTATTTTTTAGCGATAAATCCACAAGCAGCCAAAATAAAAGTAGAACCAATCAGATATTTATCTGTTAAACTAAAATTATTTTTTTCAGTAATTTTCTTTGAAATACTATCGGTTGTAACGTTGGGCTTCTCATATCCTTTAGTTGCTCCTGCATATGAAATAGCAGATGAAAACATTACAATTGCAGAAAGGAATACAGACGTTTTTCTTTTAAAATTATTTTTAACCACAATAGCAACCACCATCTTAAACAAGGATTTAAAATTTGCACTAAAGCAATTTATAGAACATGTGAACCTCGCGTGGCATATGTTCTTAAATATCTATTCTGATATTTGGCCTTATAAGCCGTATTATATCAAATTTATTAGAATTATGCTATTTTTTCCTTAAAAAGAATCGTTATTGTAGTTTTCGAACAGCGATCTAATTCTGCATTTTAAATTTATGAGAACAGATTCTTAGTTCATATTTTAGGACAAAACAAGACTTATTAATTTTTTTGGAACAAATATCTCTTTTTTGATTTGTCGATCACCAATAAGTTTTACAAATTTGTCTTCCAGCCACAGCTGTTTAAGTACATCATCTTTATTTAGATTTTCTGGAAGCTTCAACTTAAACTTTACTCGACCATTGATTTGGACAACATATTCAATCAAGTCATTTTTTAATTTATTTTTGTCTACAACAGGGAATGACTCGTGAAAAACATGTGTATTCATGTTAAATTTTTTAGACCATACTTCTTCTGAAAAGTGTGGAACAAGTGGAGAAATAACTATAATAAACTTTTTTAAATCATCAAGAGAGAACTCTCCTGGAAACGTTGTTGCTTCATTAATGAATTCCATCATAGCACTAACTACTGTGTTAAATTTAAAGATAGATATTCTGTCTTCAATATTAAAAATTAACTTGTTAATTGATTTACTAGCTCTTTCTGACGAAATTTCACAAAACTTAGTATTAAAAATAAAATGCCAAGATTTTTTCAAAAAATTATAACATGATTTTATCCCATCTCCGTTCCATTCAGAATCCAACAGATGATCACCTATAAATAATTCATATAAACGTAATGCATCTGTCCCATATTTAGAAACTATTGAATCTGGGCTTATACCGTTACCTTTAGATTTACTCATTTTTTCAAGTGTAATACTTAATTTAGATTGGCATTTTGGACATTTTTTAGAGTCTGTATTTGAATCTAATTCTGACTCGTAAATCCATCTATCACAAGTTAAGCACCTAAATGATTTTCTTATAATCATACCCTGATTAAATAGTTTAGAAAATGGTTCTTTGAATGGCAATAATTTTTCATCATACAGAACTTTAGTCCAGAAGCGGGCATATAACAAATGTAATACAGCATGTTCGATTCCACCAACGTACATGTCTACAGGTAACCATTCGTCTAAACTTTTTTTAGACACAATCTCAAATTTATTATCCCTATCTGGATATCTTAAGTAATACCAACTTGATCCTGCCCACTGTGGCATAGTATCAGTTTCTCTTTTAGCTGGTAACTTACATTTTGGACAAGTAGTGTTTACCCAGTCTTTTATATTTGCCAAAGGTGATGAACCATCATTTGTTGGCTTATAGGACTTGACATCTGGCAATTTTACAGGCAATTGAGAATATGGAACAGGAACAGCACAACATTTTTTGCAATATACAATCGGAATCGGTTCTCCCCAATACCTTTGTCTTGCGAATATCCAGTCTCTAAGCTTATAACTTATTGTTTTTTTACCTTTTTTATTTTCTTCCAACCAGGTAACTATATGTTTTTTTGCATCTTCAGTATTGAGTCCATTTAAAAAATCCGAATTTACAATAAATCCTTCTTCTGTATAACCACATGTTAATTTTTTATTTCTATTTCGTATTATTTTTTCTGAAGATATAACATCATTTATCTGTATATCATATTTTTTTGCAAATTCAAAATCTCGTTCATCATGTGCTGGAACACCCATGATCGCACCTGTTCCATAGTCTATAAGTACATAGTTTGAAATCCAAATTGGAATAGACTTGTTATTTGCTGGATTAATGGCAAATGAACCAGTAAATATACCAGTTTTATCCTTTTGTCTATCTATATCTGACGTTATTTTTATGGATTCAAGATAATCGTTTACTTTCTTTTTGTATTCATGTGTAACAATCGATGACAAAATAGGATTTTCTGGTGCAATTCCAATAAAAGTGGCTCCGAACAAAGTATGCGGTTTAGTTGTAAAAACAGTTATTATCTGTTTTTTAGAATCATTAATAAAAAAATCAATTGATGCACCATCAGATTTTCCAATCCAATTTTTTTGCATTTCTTTTACTTTTTCAGGCCAATCAAGTATATCAAGGTCATTTAATAATTCTTCAGCATAATCTGTAATTTTTAACATCCACTGTTTAATTTGTTTTTTCTTGATATTTGAGCCTCCGCATCTTTCACATTTACCACCAGCAACTTCTTCATTTGCTAAAACAACGGCACAGTTATTACACCAATTTACAGGTTGGTTTTGCCGATAAGCCAATCCGCGCTCAAACATTTTCAAAAAAATATATTGCGTCCACTTATAGTATTCTGGATTAGTTGTACTTATTTCTTTGCTCCAGTCATAGGCACAACCGATTTCTTTTAGTTGCCTTCGCATGTTATCTATATTTTTTTTAGTACTTTCTTTTGGATGAATTCCACGTTTAATTGCATCATTTTCTGCAGGTAAGCCAAAATTATCCCATCCCATAGGGTGTAACACATTGTAACCTTTTAACATCTTATATCTTACTAAAACATCACTTAAGACATATCCCCTCCAATGTCCTACATGTAATCCATCTCCAGAAGGGTAAGGAAACATATCCAAACAATAATATTTAGGTTTAGATTTGTATTTTGGATTATCAACTTCGTATACTTTTTCAGTTTCCCATTGTTTACGCCATTTCGGTTCATATTCATTAGGATTAAAATTATATTTTGTCATTATTTTTACTCCGCTGAACAAAACATAGTCAAATATCTATTTTGTAAACATTTGTACATATTCTGTGTCTTTTCTAAATTTAATGGAACTATTGATGAAAATCAACCGATTAAAAGCTGAGTCCAATATTTGAAATTTTAATTATATTTCCTTGAAAATGATTTGGTTAATTCGTAATCTTTAAAAAGTTGTTTAAAATTTTTAACACAAGGAAAATATACGATCAACAATCCATCGTTTTGGAGATATTTTCTAGGGTTTTTACTTTTTGAAGATATTTTCTAAGTTTTTTGTTTTCTTAAAATATTAAATATTTGATTTCGAAAGTAAATAGGAAAGATTAAAGATTCTTTGTACACTGAATTGTATCTGCATAAATAGTAATCTTTAATTTTTCGATTTCTTGTGATGTTAGACCTGTTATTGCTGAAATTGTTTCAATATCAAATCCTCTTGTTAAACAATTTTTTGCTGTTTCAATTTTACTTTCTTTTAATCCTTTTTCGATGCCTTGTTTTAATCCTTCTTCTTTACCTTTCTCGATGCCTTCTTTTAATCCTTTTTTGATACCTTCTTTTAATCCTTCTTCTTTACTACCTGCAATTTCACTTCTAAATGCTCTTAGCGCGTTTTCTCTTTGTTCAGCTTGAATTCTAAGCTCTTTATCTTGATTTACGTATTCAACTATTTCTGCCGCTTGTTTAATTTCGGGAAGAGATATGGTTTGAAGCATTTTCATTTCCTCCTTTGTTCTAGCATTGAAGAAATCTATCCATTGTGAAAGTTCAAAATTAACCATTTTATTTTTTCCCTTTTTTAGTAAATCAAGCGTATTTATTTCTGCCTTATCTGTAAACTTTGTATTAGTTCTAGCGTCATAGTAGAAAAATCTATTATGTTGCTCCTCGTTCTCATCCACAAGTATGTGGTCCGCTGCTATAATTATACATATTACTTTTTTTATTTTTCGGTAATCTTCTCCTTTTTTGATTTGATCTCAGAACCTGTTCTCATAGATTTAAAATGCAGATTTTTGAGAAATTTTTTCTCAAAACAAGGCAAAAAACACAGTAATAATTCTTTTATTGCGAGTATTTTTAACGCTGTTTTGAGAAAAAATTACCAGAAATATGCGTTTTGGAATCTATGAAAACAGGTTCTAAACCATTTTTGACACATAGTAGAGTATTCTCTCTCTCATGTACCTTATTTTTGCCATTTGAAGTTCAATATCTATAGTCTTATTGTTTGCAGTTCTTATTTTTACATCTAAAATTCCTAATTTATCTTCTGGATTTTCACTAATGTTAAGAAATGGATTTTCTATATGTAACACTTCATATTCTTTTTTATCTAAATGAAGAACCTATTCTCATAGATTCCAAAACGCATATTTTCGGTAATTTTTCCTCAAAATAGCGTCAAAAATACTCGTAATAAAACAATTATTACTGTGTTTTTTTCCTTATTTTGAGAAAAAATTCTTGAAAAATCTACATTTTAAATCTATAAGAATAGGTTCTAAAACTGCACTCAAAAAGCCTTTTATGATAGCCTTATTTTTTATGTCTCCAAATATCTTTTTAAATACCACGTCATTTGTCGCTGAAAAGTATTTTTTCAACATCAATTTTTACCTCAGATATTTTTTTATCTATTTCACTCCAAAAAAATATAAAATGCAATAGCTGAAATCTTTTGAGTTTAACTATTTTCGAAAAAGTAAAAGGTTAAAAGATAGATTAATAGTGATAAAATTAGAGCCTGTAGAGATAAAATAACGAATCATAGATAAGAGCCAAAAATATGAAAGAAGAAAAGAACCCCTGTCAAGTTTATAATAACGAGTAAAAAGGCGTCGAAAACGACCTAATCTGCGAAATATTCGTTCAACTTCGTTGAGTTTTTTGTAAACAATTTTATGATAAAGCCAAGGTTCTTTGCGATTTGATTATTGCTTGCTTTCCGTTTTTTTTAATGCTCCATGTGCGTCAGGATGAACTTTTGCACATGTTGAATCAAGTGCTTTAATTCGCACTTTTATCGAAATTATCACGAGCTTTTGCAGGTACCCGAACACAGTTTCTAAAATTCCCTGTTTGCTCCAACGAAGAATTCTTTCATAAACCACATGCCAATCTCCAAATTTTTCTGGCAAACGTCTCCATTTACATCCGTTTTCAAGCGCACAAAGCATAGCATTTAGAACTTCTAAATTGCTGTATCTTGGTGTTTTTCTGTGCTTCGGAAAGCAATTTTTTATTTTGTCGTACATTTCGTTTGTAATTTTCATCTATCTATTTTATCATATGCTAATTTAGCTGTACAGGCTCTATTCATAAATGGCGAAACAGGCCAAATTATCGGTGTTTACGAAGAAAAAGGCTCAGTTCATGGTTTGGAGATATTTAAAAGAAGTGGTTATCATTTTTTAAAAAGCATTTTGCTTGTCGGCGACAAAGGCTACCAAGGCCTAAAGCTTTATCATTCCAACAGTTTAACGCTCTATAAAAAGCTTAGAAACATGGAATTAACTGAGTATCAGAAATGGTTCAATTCACAAATTTCAAGTTATAGAATTTACATTGTACACGTTAATCGACGAATTAAAATTTTCAAAATTTTACAACTTCGTTATCGTAATAAACAAAAAAAGCATTTGCTTCGTGTTTCTCTTATTTCAGGAATTTATAACTCTGAATTGAGGTTTTAGAACAGGTCTAATATTTCAATAACAATTCAGCCAAAATTGAAACTACTTTGCTATCATCAGCTAAATATTTTTCGATTTTCAGTTGACGTATTTTTGAAATGTAACAAAGGTAATTCTTGAAAAAATTCCAATTTGTTTTTTTGTCAATTTCGAATATGTAAAGCATCATAATTTCTTAGTTTCGTTATAAATCATATTTGCAATATCACTAATGCTCAAAAAATCTTCTATCATAAAATCTTCATTGATTTTTATTTTATACTTATTTTCTATATGGATAAAAATTTCAGCCATAATCACACTACTGATATTCAATTCTTCAATTATTAAAGTATAATCTTTAATATGATTGATATCAAAATTAAGATGTTCGATAAAAAAAATTTTTAAATCTTTTTTTATTTTTTCAATTTTAAAATTAGGCTCAACTTTATTTGTAAAATTTATTTTTTTGTAGTTTTCAGAGTTGTTTTTTATTAGTTCTCTTAAATATGACTTTTTTACTTTTAACGCCGACGTTAAAGGTAAGGCAGTTCTAGTAAAATATAATGATGTTATTCTTCTATTTATAGGCAATTTTTTATTGGCACACATTATTTTTTCTTTGAGAATTTTTTTATAATTCTCATTGTCGTTTTCAATTGTTAAAACAATTACAATTACGGGATAATCGTTAATTCCTAAAATCGTAAATTGAACTTCAGAACATAAAAATTCAAAATTTTTTTCAAGCTCACTTGGACATATATTTTCGCCACTAGAATTAATAATAAGATCTTTTATCCGATCTCGAATATAGATTTCGTTGTCTATAATTTCTACAAGGTCACCTGTTTTTAAAAAACCTTCAATTTTTCTGTAAGCATCCAGTACTTCAATACCGTTTACTAGCATTGAATTCGATAAGCCTCCGCCTGAAATAATTAATTCTCCGGTTCCAGAGCTAGTTATTTCTCCATTACGATCTAATATTTTCATTTCATATATTGGATTGCTACTCGCATTTCCTATAGATCCATTCAGACGTTTTTGTTTATCTGAGTTCATGTTCATCATAAGCATACCAGCTTCTGTTAATCCAAATCCTTCAGAAAATATAACGTCTAAGTTATTAAAAAATTTTACAACTTCGTGTGGGGTACGCGCTCCGCCGCTAATACAAAGTTTAAGATTATCTCCTAATAATTCTTTAAAAATCTTTTTATTTATTTCTTTATATTTTCCTTTTATAAATTTCATAAGTGTTTCCCAAATCATAGGAACAGAAAACACTACTTGTACAGTTCTGCCTTTTATAGCACTTATAAAAGACGTTAGCGTTTCTTTTTCACACATTACAATTGTTAAACCAGTCATTGAATATGCGAGATTTAAAATAAATCCAAATATATGATGAAGTGGCAAAAAGATTAAAATGCTAATTTTGGTATCTACAAGCATTTTTGCAACAAAAGAGTTGTTTACAAGAGTAAATAAGGCCATTGTACTTTTGACTTCTTTCGGAAATTGATTCCAGTCTTTTTTCTGTAAATTCTTTTATATTGCCTAAAGAGCGCGAAAAATCTCCCACATCAATCCAACATTTGTAAACATTCCCAGAAGGATCAATACTGTATGAACTAACGTTGTCTCCGTAACAATAATTTTTCATATAATTCGGGGTAGGTGGATAACCAGATTCCATAAAATTTTTTTCAAATAAAATCTTTCTATATTCCAAAAATTTTTCTGAATATTCCGAACACGTTAAACAATTTTTTGCAACATTTGAATCAACACCTTGATAAGCCACTACTGCTGCTGGAATAATATAACAATCTGTAAGATTTTCTTTTGCTAATACATCTGATAGCTCTGTGAAACTATTCATATTCAATTTCGTAACGTTCATCCTAATATCTACAGTTATTCCAGCTTTTTTCATGCTTTTTATGTTACTGATTATTCCGTCAAATGTTCCATTCCCATTTTTCAATTTTCTTGTAGCGTTGTGAACTTTTGGTGGGCCGTCAAGAGTAACTTGTACATTATTAATTTTGGCTTTTACCATTTCTTTGATGAATTTGTCATCGATAAAAAGCCATTCGAAGTCATGCTTGCAACATATTCTACTCCATACTTATCACAAATTGAAATCATTTTGTTAGACATTTCAATTATTATATCTTTAGATAATGTTGGTTCACCGCCATACCAAGAAATGCCTATCTTAGATTTTGCTTCGGCTGCGAATTGAACTTGTTTATAAATTGCCTCTTTAACGTCGTTGCTCATATGTACAACTTTGCTCGTACCATTCGCCACTTGTAAGCCTTCATAACAATAAGGGCAAGCGAAATTACATTGTAAATTGGGTAATATAGTTAAATTTAAAAATCTATCGTTGAATTTACCATAATAACTTCTAAATTTTAAAATAGATAATTCATCATCATTATCTTCAATAATATAATTGCCTTCTTTCATTGCATAAACTAATTCTTTAGTATCCGCATCTAAATTTTCTTCATCCAACGTTTCTATTGAATCGAGAATATTAAAAAAATCGTAAGTTACCTCTGCTAAAGCATACGTCATACAGTTAAATGCGAATTTTTTGCCACTATGTTCAAAAATCACATTATACTTTGAACTTTTCATAGAATCTTCCCCTAATTAGTTGAATACTTTAATATTTGTAATTTCAAAAATTAAATTAGTCAGATGGTAACGTCAAAAAAACAGCTTCAATAAAACATTGTTGTTTTATCAAAGGGAAGTTCAAGTGCGGATGTAATAAAGATCTATGAATCCTAATTTTTACTAAACCCATACTTTCAGTTTAGATAATTATGTCACCTGTATAAATCTATTTATAAATTTTTCTAATAGCATCAACGGGATCAATTTTAGTGATGAAGTAC
>Ga0209737_10000436_pt1 | contig 34813 bp, 33 predicted proteins | sample TergutCu122P3_FD_187284 | JGI IMG/M metagenome (GOLD analysis project Ga0209737, IMG submission 187284) | Cubitermes ugandensis P3 segment gut microbial communities from Kakamega Forest, Kenya - Cu122 P3 (SPAdes) (version 2) | ecosystem: Host-associated > Arthropoda: Insects > Digestive system...
TGTAACTATAATATTTATCCATTTTACACCGTTTCCACCAGATAAACAAGCGTAATTATAGAGTTAACATATGCATTTTTCAAGGTTCGTTGGCAACTGGAAGTTACCTTTGCATTTTAGCTATAGTATAATATAAGAAAGGGTTCTGAGGTGGATTAATATGATAGATTTTTCAAAAACTGCTGATGCATTGCATGTTGCCAATAGTATAATATTATTAGCCGAGAAAGAAGGAAGAGCTTTAACCCCTATGAAATTACAAAAGCTTATTTATTTTGTTTACAAAAAATACTATCAGGATTATGACTGTCCACTTTTTTACGAACCATTTGAAGTGTGGCAACATGGTCCCGTTTTACAAAGTGTATATAATGTATTTAAGGAATATGGTTCGAATCCAATTGAAGAACCATATATACTTAATAGTTCAATATCATATGTTGATAGTAAGAAATTTAAAACAGCTCTTACATGGGTATGGGAAAGGTATAAGGATTATAGTGGGGTAATACTCTCAAAAATAACACATATGGATGATACAGCATGGGATGCAGCACGGAAAAGCTTATCACCGCATTTAAAAGACGAAGATATAAAGACTGAGCAATGGGTACTATTATGAGAAATATGGATAATGACGATTACATTGAAGTTGACGTACCTTTAAGTGACAAAAATGTTGTGATGCCAAAAACCGCTTTTGATTCACAAAAACAGGTACAGGAAAAGGCAAAAAGTCAATCTGAAGATGATTATAGAAGACAATCCGAGACAGAAAAAAGAAATCAAGGATATAAGATTTTAAAGCTGTGTATATTTTTTGTCATGGGAATACATATTTTAAATATACTTTTAATGCTTAAAGATATTGAATCATCATCAGCTATTGTTCCAACGTTAGAAATATTGAAAACCGTCATCTTGTTTGTTCTTGGTTATCTATTTGGAAAAGAAAAGTAATTAAAGATTACTAAGCATCAATCTTATCATATCAATATCATCTTTATTATTTCTAGGTTTTAAACGGTTTAGTACCTTTCTTTCTACCTCCGGTGTCCAATATATCTTTAGGCTTTCTTTTGAACGAGTAATGGCAGTGTAAAATATATTATGGGTTATTAATTCATCTACTTCATCAGATATAACAATCTTTACTGAATTATACTCTAATCCCTGCGCTTTATGTATTGATACTGCATAAGCAACTTGGAAAGGCATTATTTCTGTATTCATTTGGTCATCATCTTCATCAGTACCTTTATGTTTGTCAACAAAAAACCGGATTACAGAATTTCCATTAATCGAGTTATCTAATAGCTCAAACTCACCATTAGCTTCGAAAGCATTTAACACTATATCTAGTTCAATATCAAACCTTATCCGATTAGTAATCTCAAATATATCAATAATTCTACCTTTTGAATTATTATGAATTAAGGAAGACGAAAAACGATTTGAGTCGTTAAATAGAATGGGATCCCCTACTTTATATATATGAACTCCCCAACGTACCTCTTGGGTGGGATTTGACTGTTGTAAAAATCTGTTAATATTATTTATTCCATAAAGTCCATCATAATTCAAGCATAGAACAATTTCATCTTGCGAAGCTGGCGCAAAAATAGAAGCATTAAGAGGAACCGAATATTTTTGTTTAGCCATAAGCTCTAAAATTGTATCATCCATCTCACGAACTTGCTTCCATAATTCCAACAGATTTTTATTATCGCTTCGATATGGTTTGACTAATTCATAAACAGCAGTTTCTGGTAAAAAACCATGGATTATACTAAACCAATTACCAAATTTTATTGATTCTATTTGGTATATATCGCCGACCAAAATTAGAAGCTTAAAATCTGCTTTTTCCAGAATTTGACACATATCATTATTACTAACTGTACTACACTCATCTATAATTAATATATCATATTTAGTTTGAACATTTATTCGTGCTAAGAATTTGCTTATTGTCATATAAGTACTGTTTGATGCAGTTACTCTCCTTTTTAAGTTATCAACTGCCGGATTAGTCTGAGCCAAATAAAGTTTTTGGTTTGATGCAAAAAAATGAGACGCATGATTTATTAGTGTAGATTTCCCAGTTCCCGCCGATCCATATATTAATGCGACTTTTGATTTCTCGAACATTTGACTCAATACTTCTTTCTTTTCATCACAATCGATATAATATTTTCCTGTTGACATCCACGCTCGAACTGAATTTGTATAATTTTGCACACCACCATCAGAGAGACTGGTCAATGTTTTTATTACTTCAAGTGTATCAATCTCATACTCATTTATATAAATATGATTATTGCGATTGACCAGTTTACGACGCTCCTGCTGCTTATAATAAATTTTTCTATTATAATTGTGAATAAGAGAGTCCACATTTTCAAATGCAGTAATGTCTGTGATAGATGTATACAGCTGACAGTTATTTTCGATATTATTTCTGATATATCGTGCAAATATTTCATGTTTTCTATTGTCGGATTTAATGCACTCAAGTAAATCAAGAAATCGATTATTATGACCTATTAGCGAGGAATTGAAAGGCATTTCATCAAATGGTATACAGCCATATTGTAAATGAAGCTCTGATAATTTATTATTTTTATTTCTATTGATTTGATTTTTAATTACTTTGTTTTCAAGATGATAAAGCAGATATCGCAACACATTATTACCAGGAGAATCATTATTAATAATTATACGACATTTATCTAATATATTTAAAAAATAACATGTTCTTGCATTATATAATGAGAGGATATATTCTTTTACCTTGCTATATTGTTTATCGGAAAAATTAACTATATCAACTAAATTGAATCCTGTGTCCGTAAGATATTTCATCAATCCGCGATATTCAGCTCCGCCACTTTGTGTAGCAAGATCTTCGCCAAAAATTCTTGAAAAATTGTTAAGCTCACATGGTCGTATGGATATTTCCCAGTCAATGATTATCATCACCGCCATTGTTCTATCAATTATTTCTATGTATTCTTCTACGATATATAATTTCGCAGCATAATATGCAGATATTTCTTTATTTGTAAATGCAATAATTCTGTCGAACTTATTTGCTCTTTCACTTGCAATATTAAAAGTTATTTCATAATAAATCTCCCCATTAACAAAAAAGGGTTTGATTTTTTTTATGTAATAACGATCAACGATTGTAGCACTAATATTATTAATAAAAAAGTGTTGCTCCATCTTTATTGCTATTTTTTGATAATACTCTCGCAACTCTGTATCTGTAGATATAGGAAATTTATCGAGATTTTCCAAAACGGAAAGAGAAAAATTCGATAGGAGCATTTTTTTGCATTGAATTAAATACTCATAGTATTTCAACATTATTCTTTCATAGCTTTCGGGTTCAAGCGAACATTGAAATGTAACAATATTGATAAAATCATGAAATTTAGAAAGAAATCTAAGCCTTGGTCTTCCTTTTACATATTGCATAGCACTTGCAACATAGTCACGGTGATATTTAATTGCCGTAAAATCTGCAAAAGCTCTCAATGCAATATATTCCACAAAACTGCTTAAGCTTCTTACAATATTTTGTGATGCAAGCCCCCTGTCCAAAAAATCAATATTATCAATTTGCTGGCAAATAAAATTGCTTCCATTAATTATCTGCTTATTTATTTTTGTAATAACTTCTGCTGATGTTGACATTTTGTTTTCTCCTTAGATTGGTTAATAAATTCAACAATCCTACATAAGCTTTCTGAAATCATAAAAAGGGAACCAACACACCTAACTTACATACTGCCCGGCTTGTATCTTCCACATAGTCGCATACTTCCCGTCCCTTTCAAGAAGCTCACCGTGGCTGCCGTTTTCGATAATCTCACCATTTTCCATCATGTAAATCATGTCGGCAATCCGGGTCGTTGAAAGGCGGTGTGAGATGAAGATGACCGACTTATTTGCTGAGACATTTATCATTGAACTATTAAGATGATATTCCGCAATCGGATCAAGTGCGCTTGACGGCTCATCGAGGATGATTAAAGCAGCGTCTTTATAAAATAATCGGGCTATTGCCAGTTTCTGGGCTTCACCACCGGAAAGATTTACACCGTCTTCTTCAAATTCGGTGGTCAGGTTTGTATCAACTCCATTTGGAAGGGTAGAAAGCTGGTTGGCAAAACCGCTTGCTTCCACTGCATGATTTATCAACTTATCATCAGCCAAATCGGTTTGGTCAAGCAAAACATTTTCCTTGACCGTGGCAGCGAAAATTTTGAAATCTTGGAAAATCGCTCCGATTTTGCGGCGGTAGTCATCAACATCGTATTCCTTGATACTTAAACCATTAAGGAGAATCTCTCCCTCACATGGGTCATAAAGACGCATAATCAGTTTAATCAGGGTCGTTTTCCCTGCCCCGTTATAACCGACTATCGCAATTTTGCTGGAGGGGTTGATTTTCATATTGATATTCCTAAGTACATAATCATCTTTCTGATAAGCAAAAGAAACGTTTCGCAGCTCTATTGTGCATGGTGATGCCGGTATCACGTGGTTTTTCGTGCTTACTATTTTCGTTTCGATGTCGAGGAAATTGCGGATTTTTTCCACATACATACTAGTTTCCTGGGCAAACGGCCAAGCCTCGGCGATAAAACCCATCCGGTTCTTCATCCGGCTTGATGTCCCATGCATGACCGCAACACTGCTGAATGAAATCCGCCTAAGTACGGCTGCGCTGAATACCAAGTAAATGATATAAAGGACATCCATGATAAAACCATTACATAAATAATTTTTAATAAATTCAAAGCCAAAACGTTTCGGCGCGTATTGTTTGTCGATTGCCAGAATCTTGTCATTTACATTATTGAAATCGCCAAGAATCTCATTACCTGCTTTCGGATTCAAACGGATTTCCTTGGCATAATCATTGAGGTAAAAAACCCGGTTGACATAACCCAATTTGCGTTCGAGGGGATTTTTTGCAATGCGGATTTTGAAGTTCAGTTTATTAAGTGCCTTACTGGCATAATAGGTCGCAAAAAATGCCGCCACGACAAATACCACTGACAAGGGGTCTTCAACCAGAAAAAACCCTCCCGCCAGGGTAAGCGAACTGAAACCCATCGCCAGATTGCGAGTAAGCTCAAAAGTGCGCTCGACCTGTTTATCCGCTTCCGCAACCGCAAGAATGTAATCGTTATAAAATTCGGGATTATCATAACAATCAAGGTCAATTTCCAACGCTTTTTTGTATAGAATTTTTTTGAACTCCAACGTTACACCCGCCATTGCCTTTACCCTTGCTTTGTGCCAGTAGTACCCACTGGCTGCTGCTCCGGCGATGGCCACCAAACTAAGGACAAGCAGAAAAATAACTGCATCTTTAAATGGACGCCCAAACTCAACGCATTCCAAAACAAATTTAAATGCAATCGTAAACTCCAGAAAAACAACCAGCTCATGCCGGATACCATCAAAAATATTGAACAAAAAGAAACGCGGTTCAACCTTGAAACAGTGTTTCATCAGGAAAAGGTTGTTATGTAAGATTGTCTTAAGATTTTGCTTCACAGTAACCCCCATTTCGTGTATACTGGTAATTTTCATCAGCCAGATAACTCTGCGCCTGCATCATGTACATCCCATAGTATGTCCCGGCTGCCGCCATCAGTTCCGCGTGGGTACCCTGCTCAATAATCGTTCCGTTTTCCAGCATATAAACAAAATCAGCATCCTTAACAGTTGAAAGCCGGTGTGAAATAAAGATGGTAATATCATTATCCTTACTTTGTCCCATAATACCTTGGTATAGTTCATATTCGGCGATAGGATCAAGGGCAGATGATGGTTCATCGAAAACTTTTATTGGGTTGTTTCTTGCAAATGCCCGGGCAACGATTATTTTTTGGACTTCACCTCCTGAAAACACAGCTCCATTTTCATCAAATTCTTTTGTCAGGATAGTATCGGTTCCATTTGACAGCTTCCGGACTTTATCAAGGATTCCCGCTTGATAAAGTGCTTCTTCGACCGTTGTCTCCGTGCCGTCTTCCCCCATCAGGATATTGTCTTTTATCGACATCGACATGATTTTATAATCCTGGAAAGCTGTGGCGAAAAGATTACGGTAGGCTATTAAGTTGTATTCTTTTATGTTGATGCCGTTTACTAGAATTTCACCATCAACCGGATCGTAAAGCCGGAACAAAAGTTTCATGATCGTTGTCTTTCCGGCTCCGTTATGACCGACCAAAGCAACTTTTTTTCCTTCATTGATTTTAAATGACAACTCATTTATGAGTGGCTGTCCCTCTTTGTAAGCAAACGATACATTAACAAACTCGATGCTTGAGATATTCCGGTCAGGTATAATCCCATCCTGATCTTCAGGAATGGTTTCCTTATATTCCATAAATCCACGGAAATGTTCAAGAAACTGTCCATTCTGGAAGGCTTCCCTGATGTTTTCCGAAAGCCCGACCAAAATCCAGGAACAAGGCACCATTGCGCTGAACATAATCGCCAGTTCAGCCAAATTCATCGTCTTAGAAACTATCGCCCGATAAGCGGCATACAACATTATTCCTTCGAAAATTATCGTATAAGACAAGATACTCTGGATTGTACCAAAAATTATTGCCCGCCGGGCATGTCGGTCATAGGTCGTACGGATGCCGATAACCGCATCTTCGAGCCGTTTTTTCATTACTTTATGGATGTTCGAGTAACGCACTTCTTTGGCAAATTCCGCTAGATACATGACCCGGTTGACGTAACCTATCACCCGGTTGTGTTTGACATTTTCGGTATACTGCGCATTAAATATCCTGCCCATGATATTGCCGAAAACCAAGTTGCCAACGATGGGAAAGATAACGAACAAAACTGCATATGGGTCGATTGCGTATATACTGGCAAATGCCACGATTTCAGCAATGATACCAAAGATGATTAACAAAAAGCACCTGACCGATGCATCCATTTTGTCGGCGGAATTTTCCATTGCCATCGTATAACGGCTGTAAAAGTCCGCATCTTCATAGCAACGTAATTCAACGTTTCTGGCTTTTGCGTAAATTTTTTCATGAAGCGTCCGATAAATTTTATTGTTGGTGAAAGGTAATATGACGGCTTGAAAATAGCTGTCGTACAATGATTTCGAGCAAAATACAATGAAGCATATCCCGATGTAAAGCATTATCTGGCTAAAAGCTGCTTCATTGATAATCGCATTAATTAGATAACGGACAAAAAAGATACTGAAAAATATCCATTCGAAATAGCCGCCTGAAATGTTTAATGCAGTATGAAAAATCCGTCTCTTGCTGATTTTCCAGATTGTTTTGACTGCGTATATGTTGTTGGCCAGTATTTTGGGGTTTGATTTTTTTGTCATATGTCAATTATTATCGTAAGGCGTTCTATAAAACGCGGTTGGGTCAATTTCGGTTTCTTCGCTTGCTATGGTTACATTTGTCAGGTTATCAATGCTATAAAAAGCACGCTCCCCGATAAATGTAACACTTTTTGGTATGTGAAGTTCGTCTAGGCTTTCACAGTATGCAAAAGCATGCCCCTCAATTATTTTTACGCTATCGGGGATGATTATATAAGGTAAACTATGACAATGCATAAATACGCTTTCTTCAATTACTGTAATACCGTTCGGTACAGAAACATCCGTTAGATTACTGCATCGACTAAAAGCGCCTTTGCCGATTGATATGACACTGTCCGGTATAACAACACGGTTCAACTCCGTACTATTTTCAAATGCCCATTCCCCGATATCGGTTACACTATCCGGAATAATAACGCTTTTTAGGAAATGATTCCTGGCAAAAGCACCTTCTCCGATAAATGTGACGGGATAACCATTGATTTCCCCCGGTATCACAACATCAACTACACTGCCTATATATCGTGTGATAGTCACTCCGCCATCATTTAATTCATATTTAAAATCACCTTCCGATAAAAGTGGTGATTCTTCATGGGAATTGTCTATTGTAGATTCATCGGTTAATAATGAAGTTTCTGCTAGCGGTGAAAAAGGGACAACGCTCTGGAAATTACATGCGGTGAAAAAGAGCATTGATGTAAATATAATAGTCGAGCATATACTCTTTTTCATAGGAAACAATTCCTTTCTAACCCCCTACATCCTACTTATCAAGGCTCTTCATCGTCGGAAAGAGGATTACATCACGTATCGCTTGCGAGTTTGTATAAAGCATTATGAAGCGGTCGATGCCGAGACCGATGCCACCGGTGGGTGGCATACCGATTTCGAGGGCATTGAGGAAATCTTCGTCGATTTGGTTTGCTTCTTCGTCACCCTGGGCGCGTAGTTCTTCTTGGTTGATGAAGCGTTCGCGCTGATCGATTGGGTCGTTTAGTTCGGAGTAAGCGTTGGCATATTCCCGACCGGTTATGAACAACTCAAAGCGCTCGGTAAAATCCGGTCTGTCCGGCTTTTTCTTCGCGAGTGGGGTGATTTCAATTGGATGGTCGAGCACAAAAGTTGGTTGTATTAAATGTTTCTCAGCAAATTCCTCAAAGAATAACGAGAGGATATCACCTTTCTTGTGACGTTTTTCGTAATGGATACCTTTTTCATCGGCGATTTTGCGCGCTTCATCAAGGGTATTAATAGTATCAAAATCAACTCCGGCAAATTTCTTCACTGCCTCAAGCATCGTAATCCGTTCAAAGGGTTTGCCGATGTCAATCGTATGTTCGCCATATTGTAGTACTGTCGTACCGAGGACTTCCAAAGCAACATGCCGGAAAAGATTTTCGGTCAGTTCCATCATTCCAAAATGGTCGGTATATGCCTGATATAGTTCCATCATCGTAAATTCAGGATTATGTCGGGTGCTAAAACCTTCGTTACGGAAAATACGCCCGATTTCATAGACCTTTTCCAAGCCACCGACGATTAATCTTTTGTGATATAGTTCCAATGAAATACGGAGTTTTACATCTTCATCAAGGGCATTAAAATGGGTTTCAAAGGGACGGGCCGCGGCACCGCCGGCATTGGGAACAAGCACCGGGGTTTCGACTTCAAGGAATCCTAAGCCATCAAGATAACGGCGTATCGAGCTTATTATTTTTGAGCGGATAATAAAGGTCTTTTTTACCTCATCGTTCATTATCAGGTCGGTATATCGTTGACGGTATCGAAGATCAACATTTACAAGACCATGGTATTTCTCCGGAAGGACTTGGAGGCTCTTTGCCAGCAAGATTACCTCGCCGACATGGATACTCATTTCACCCTTCTGAGTACGGAAAACTTCGCCCTTTATCCCAACGATATCACCAACGTCGTATTTCTTAAATTCCGCGTAAGCATCTTCACCAAGGCTGTCCCGCGTCACATAACATTGGATATTGCCGGGTAAATCCTGAACATTACAAAAAGACGCCTTTCCCATAATCCGCTTCGCCATTATCCGGCCGGCGATGGAAACCTGCTTTCCTTCCAGCTCATCAAATCGATCTTTAATTTCCTGGCTGTGGTGGGTCACATCATACTTATTGATATAAAAAGGATCTTTATTATTTTCCTGTAAAGCCGCGAGTTTTTCACGACGGACTTTCAGGAGCTGATGGATGTCCTGTTCAGGGGGTTGATTATTTGCCTCACTCATTTGTTTGTCCTTTATACGCCCGGCTCTATCAGTGCCGATTATGAATTTCCAAAACCTTATACTTCAAGGTACCGACCTGGGTATCAACTGCTACCGTTTCGCCTACCTTACGGCCGATTAAAGCTTTACCAACCGGAGACTCATTAGATATCCGCCCTTTCAAGCTATCCGCTTCGGTTGAGCCGACGATTTTGTACTCAACTTCCTGTTTCAGCTCCATATCACGGATCTTTACCTTACAGCCAACATTTATTGTTTCTAAATCGACTTCGTCTTCAACGACAACTTCGGCATTCTTCAAAATTTTCTCTAAATCTTCGATTCTGGCTTCAATATCACGCTGTTCGTCTTTTGCCGCATCGTATTCGGCGTTTTCAGATAAATCGCCCTGCTCCCTCGCTTCTTTGATCTTTTCTGCGACTTGCTTGCGTCTGACTACTTTCAATTCTTGAAGTTCATCTTCGTATTTACGAAGCCCTTCATATGTTAAGATGTTTTTTTTCTCTTCCATGATGAACCCTTTCCAGCTTTTATTTTAACGAAACAACCTATTATACCCATTTTTTACCATGGTGTCAAGAAATTTAAGTGCTTCACTTTCACCACTCCACAAATCAAGGACTAAAGGTCGTTTTTTGGCAGCTATGGTTACCGATGGTCTTTTCTGTTTCAGTACTAAAATACCATATTCACTATAAAAAAAATCCGCCAGCTCCTCATTTATCGCTTCGTATCCCCCGATTAAGGTAACCGTACTCATCCGGGGCAGATATGGTTCCAAAAGTGAAGCTACCGTATCCCGCACCCCCGTACGGCTATCCGTTGGTAAAATTATTTCCACTGTACTTATCCTGTCACTCAATGTTTTCTCATATTCATTTACCATTGCTTCCAATAACCGCATCGGTGGAAGGTCAAAATAGTCTTCATTTCCCAATAAAAGGCGTAAGTCCGGGTGCAGGTAATAATCATCCGGTCTGACTATATCAAAAGCCTGCTCGATATATCTTCCCAGCTTGTCCGGTTTCCAGGCTTGTTTTAGAATAAAGTTGTGGTGAAATTCCGGAATGGGGGCGAAGTAATACTGTAGATAACCACGATAGGTTTTTCCTTGCCGGGCAGAGCTATAGACTGTTGGTGGTGTTGGGTCCCAAGGGTGGGATTTTGCGTATGTATTTTCCTGTACGGTTAGGTATAGTAGGGAGTAGGTTGGTTGGTCGCGTTTTCTCATAGTGATAGATATGCGGGGCGTGTCCGAAATATGCTTGGCTTTTTGTACTCCGCGTCAGGAGTGAGTGGAAGGTGATGTATTTCCACTCACTCCTGCCGTTCATGCAAGGAGCTCGCAAGAAAATATATCTCTATAACAAACCCTTGGGAGACATCGTTACTTAAGCACTGTATTTTAGTGCTTTACGTAACGCAACGTCTCCCTCGGAGCGAAAGCGCGTTTGTAATAGAGATATATTTTCTTGCGAGCGGTTGACATCACCGCCCATATGTCTCACAAAGCTCTTTAATCCTAACAGCCAGCACCTCATCAACCTGCCCCGGAATAAGCCGCCAACGCCAGTTAAGCCCCCCCAAAGTCGAAGGAGTATTAATCCGTGCCTCATCCCCTAGCTCCAAATAATCCTGTATCTGAAAAACCGCCACATCAGCACATGACGCATAACCAGCCCGGATAATCCCCCAAGTAATATCCGTATTTCTTTTCACATTCAAATACTTACGCGCAAACTGCCGTTCTTTCCGTTTGCAGCGTCCAAAATACCCTGCCAGCGGTTCATTATCATGAGTACCGGCATAAACCACAAGATTTTTGGCAAAATGACCCGGTAAATAAGGATGCATACCATCAGTTCCAAAAGCATAAATCATCAATTTCATACCCGGATAACCGGATTTGTCACGCAAACGCATAACAGTAGGAGTAAGCTCGCCAAGATCCTCCGCAATAATCCGCTTACCTTCCATAACCGAATTAATCGCAGTAAGCAACTTCTCACCCGGCCCCGGCTTCCAAACCCCCGGTTTTGCCGAAGTACTACCCGCCGGAATCGAAAAATAATTAACTATCCCGATAAAATGGTCAATTCTGATGATATCATACAACTTAATCGAATGACCCATCCGTTTCTTCCACCACGCAAAACCATCTTTTTCCATCCGCTCCCAGTCATAAAGAGGATTACCCCACAACTGCCCATCAGCGGAAAACATATCCGGCGGAACCCCGGCAACATCTATCGGTTCACCTTTCTTGTCCAGCAAAAATAACTTCGGGTTGTCCCTTACATCGGCACTATCTAAAGCGACATAAATCGGAATATCACCGATTATCTCAATCCCCAGACTATTCGCATAATCTTTTAGCTTTTTCCACTGCTTAAAAAAATGAAACTGGCAGAAAGCCCAGAACTCCGGCGGATAATCCTCTTTCTCCGCCATAAAATCCGAGTAACCTTTCAACCAGTATTTATGCTCATCGCAAAACTCCTTGTACTCGGGAGTCCCGATTAATTTCGAACGCTTAAAAGCCTTATTTAAAACCTTGTATCTTTTCTGATATAACAACCCATAATCAACATAAACCGGATCATCACCCCACTTAACCCCCGTGACCTCAGATTTTTTGAGCAATCCCTCCGTTATCAAAGTATCCAAATCGACAAAATATGGATTCCCGGCGAATGCGGAAAAACTTTGATACGGGCTGTCTCCATAACTGGTCGGACCAAGTGGCAATACCTGCCAATATTTTTGTCCCGCCTGATGGAGAAAATCCACAAACTCATAAGCCTCTTTGCTGAAACAACCAATCCCATAAGGGGAAGGAAGACTTGACACTGGTAAAAGAGTACCCGCACTACGAGGCATCGGCTTTTGTTTTTTCATAAGAATTCCCTTTCTCAATTTACCTTTATTACATTATCCAATAAATCCTCCAAATGTGCAAGACTTTCAATTTCATTAACCCGCCGCCGTAGTTCCGCTGAATAAGGAAGTCCGGCGGTATACCATGCGGTATGCTTGCGCATCTCGCGTAAAGCCGTATATTCACCCTTATATTCAATCATCAGTTGGGCATGCCGACGTATCATCGTCACGATTTCTTCGGCTTTTGGTTTGGACAAAACTGTACCCTCATTTAAATAAGTGGCTACTTGCCGGAAAATCCATGGATTACCCCGCACAGCCCGCCCAATCATCACCCCGTCACAACCGGTATGATTAAACATCGCAGCAGCGGATTCACCGTCAATAACATCACCATTACCGATGACCGGAATGCTGACACTGTCTTTCACGGCGGCGATAATATCCCAATCCGCTTTCCCGGTATAAAACTGGCTGCGGGTACGTCCGTGGACTGTTACTGCCGAAGCACCGGATGCCTCGGCAATACGGGCTATTTCTACCGCATTTACTTCCTCGGCAGTAAAACCCTTACGGATTTTGACCGTGACCGGCTTTTTAATTGCCCGGACAGTTTTTTCGACTATCTCACCAACCAGACGCGGATTCTTCATTAATGCCGAACCCTCACCATTATTTACCACCTTTGGTACCGGGCAACCCATATTGATATCGAGAATGTCAAAAGGACGTTCCTCAATCCGGGCTGCCATTTGACTGATGATGTCCGGGTCAGAACCAAAAAGTTGCAAGGAAACCACTTTTTCCTCTGGGGAAATCTCCATCAGGCTCTCGGTATTTTTATTATTGTAAAAAATTGCCTTGGCGCTGATCATTTCTGAACATAATAAACCCGCACCCTGTTCGCAGCACAAGATACGGAAAGGCAGATCGGTAATGCCCGCCATCGGGGCAAGGACTAAGTTGTTGGGTAGGATGACGGAGCCTATTTTGAGGGGGTGTAAGAAATTCATAGTTTATTCTTAAGATAAATTATCTTCAAACCTTCCAAAGTCAAATGACTATGGAAGACTTGGATTGCCTCTGTTTCCTCGGCGACAATCCTGCCAAGTCCACCGGTGGCAACCACCTTGAGGTCGCTGTAACCGCTTTCTTTTTTGACCTGATTAACTATATACTCGGTCTGCCCGATTTGCCCATATACAAGACCGGCTTGAATGCTGGACACTGTTTCGCGGGTTAGGATGGATTTTGGTTTTTTGATTTCTACTTCGGGAAGGCGGGCAGTTTTTTCCGACATCGCTTTGGCGGAAATACCCAAACCGGGGGCTGTGATCCCGACCCCAAAACAGCCATCGTGGGTCACAAGATCATAAGTCGTCGCCGTATCAAAGTCAATGACCAGAACCGGACCGCCGTAAATCTCATATCCGGCAACCACGGTCGCAATCCGGTTCGCTCCGATTTCGCGGGGATTGTCGGCGGTGATTTTGATACCGGTTTTTGTCCCCGGACCCATAATCAGCGGAACCTGGCCGATATAACGGGTGAGCGCCCCGACCAGAGCGTGCATCACGCCGGGCACGACACTGGCAACCACCGAACCGGTAATATCTGCTTTATCAATATTATTAATTTGCAAAAGATTAAAAAAAGCCACCCCGTACTCGTCGGAGGTGCGTGCTTGTTTGCTCGTCAAGCGGAAAGTGGTAACCAACCCGGTTTCGTTGAAAATCCCGCAGACAATATTGGTATTACCTACATCAATAGTCAGGATCATAATTGCTCTTTCAAAATAAATGTGCGGTAGTATAATTCTAACGACTCAAATAATTCTTGTCGTTTTCTTCTAACTTCGCTGACCATCAGACCACTTGTTATTTCATCGTAGTAAATATCATCTTCATCAAACTCTGTTTCCAACGTAATAGTTCCGTCGGATTCAAACCAAATCGTAAAAACACCACCAACTTCTTCGGTAAAAAGCACGCAGAGAACTTTCAGCTCATCCAAAATCGCTTTGGGCAAACCGGAAAACTGTTCATTTAAGTGATATTTAGTTTCGTAAGCACTCGCTCCACAAAGGATGGTGCGGTTGTTAGTAAGGTTCATAGTATTGTGAGATTGCGGGTCAAGCCCGCAATGACGGTCTAATTGCGGGTTATAAAGTCGCGGCCAAGATTGCTTTTATTGTATGCATCCGGTTCTCGGCTTGTTGGAATACAACCGACTGCCCTGATTCAAAGACCTCGTCGGTCACTTCCATTTCGGTGAGACCGTATTTCTCAAAAACCTGCTGCCCAATCGTTGTTTTGGTATCGTGGAAAGCCGGAAGACAATGCATGAAAATCGCGTTTTTATCCGCTTTTGCCATTACATCGCTATTAACCTGATAAGGTTTTAAATCCTTTATCCGCTTTTCCCAAACCTCATCCGCTTCACCCATCGAAACCCAAACATCAGTATAAATGACATTGGCTCCCGTAGAACCGGCGGTTACATCCTCAGTCAGGGTTATTGTTCCCCCGGTTTCAGCCGCTATTTCACGGCACTGGCTGACCAGCTCGTCCGCTGGGAAATACTCGCTATTGGTACAGGCAGTGTAGTGCATCCCCATTTTGGAACAGGCGACCATCAGTGAATTACCCATATTAAAGCGGGCATCACCCATATATGTCAGGCGGATACCTTTTAATGTGCCAAATAATTCTTTGATGGTTAAGAGATCCGCCAGCATCTGGGTCGGATGAAATTCATTAGTCAGACCATTCCAAACCGGCACTTTTGAATAAAGTGCCAGCTCCTCGACGATTTCCTGCCCAAAACCGCGGTATTCAATCCCATCATAAATCCCACTTAATACCCGCGCTGTATCAGCAACACTCTCTTTGGAGCCAAACTGGGAACCGGCGGGATCAAGATAAGTCGTCTGAATCCCCAGGTCATGGGCGGCTACCTCAAAAGCACAGCGGGTTCTGGTGCTGGTTTTTTCAAAAATAAGAACGATATTTTTGCCCCGGTGGTATTCGGTGATAATCCGGTCTTTTTTCTTTTCTTTTAAATCAGCGGATAACTCAAGCAGGTATTCTATCTCCTGCGGGCTGTAATCCAGTAACTTCAAAAAATGACGGCCTCTTAAGTTCATTTGTTTTCCTCTATTCTAATTTCCACCCCAGAATACATGTGCGCCGATTACGATTCCATCACGGTTACCCCGGTTCCGGTTGAAGCGGACTGCGCCACCAACTGTTGTTTCACCATTGATAGCTGCTTCGGCCGCCTTCAAACAACTGGCGGGAACACCTTTCTCATAAATACGGGCTACTTTTCCATTTAATGCCGGTGGGAATTGACCGGACGCATATATTACACCATGGATTGTATTTGGATATGCCGGATGACGGACGCGGTTCATGACAACAGCACCAACAGCTACTTTTCCATCATACGGTTGATTACCGGCTTCACAGTAAATCAAGGCACCCAACAGACGGATTTCATCAGCCGATGCATCGAGCCGGCCACGGTTCGCCGTCCGCCTTCTCTCCGCTTCTGCCGCTTCACGCGCTTTGATTACTTCAATTGTTTCGCCTTCATCTATATGGAACTTGACGGTGATAAATTCCGTGGCAACATAACCGACTTCATTTTCATAATCAACACTAACCCAGTCTTCATTCATTATCTCAATGATGCTAAGACCATCATCATAAGCAATAAAACCCAATACCTCAGAATTTAGGTCAGGATCTTTGCGAACACGGACAACATCAGTTTCAATCGTCGCCAACCAATGACCAACATCATCAGCCATCGCCTGGGCTTCTTCACCGGTCAGCAAATACTCTTCTTTTGCCCAACCTATGACATCACCGGATTTGATTTTTATCCAGCCATCTTCCCGCTCCAAAATAATACCGCCGTTGTCGCGATACAAAACCCCGACCCGTGACGATTTTTCATCAGGTTCAGAACGAATATTCAAAGTCTTTGAGACATTTGCCATCGCAAACTCTTCACCAATTCGTTGTTGTTCCAATTGAAATTTGCTCCTGATGCAGAGAACTTCTTCAACCGTTCGGACGGGAAAAACATTATTTGTATTGATGGGATTTAAGTATGTAGAAATCCCGGCACTCATTAACACGTCTTCTGTTGCTCTTGCGGTGATGTCCGGTGTTAAAACAAAACTTAGGCTGACTACTATTAATAGTAGCTTCGCCACCAGCTTTTTCTTTAACATGGTTTCCTCCCTCGGATATTTCCTAATTATAATATATATGTATGCACTTTGTTACGAATATATTACATATTTGCCAAAATAATATACCAAACTTTTACATAAATGTCAAATTATTTCTCGACAAAATCGAGCTTTTATCGCAATATCCGCCAAAAATAGCATGCGTTACCATCGAAAAAATCCAGTAAATACACTGGATTTTTACAAAATTGTTAATTATTTAATTTTTATTTAATAACACGCGTTATAATAGCTTGGATTTCTCCATTGCAGCTGTTGCCGCTCCAATAATAGCATCACGGAAACCTTTTTCTTCAAGAATTTTGACCGCTTCTATCGTTGTTCCCCCCGGCGAACAAACCATATCCTTTAATTCACCGGGATGTTTTCCGGTTTCCAGTACCATCCGGGCACTGCCGAGTACGTTCTGCGCGGCGAAACGATAAGCCTGGGCGCGGGGCATACCAGCGGCAACTCCGGCATCAGCCAAAGCCTCGATAAAAATGAACACATAAGCCGGGGCACTTCCGGAAACACCGATGACCGCATCAATCAATGACTCCGGAATTTCTTCCGCTTTGCCTAAACTACTAAGCAGACGAAGGCATTTTTCCATTTCATTATCATTAACGTGGGAATTACGGCAGACCCCGCTGATAGCTTCACCAACAAGAGCCGGGGTATTGGGCATGGCCCTGACGATTTTGACCGAATCAGTCAATCGTTCGCTGATCCACGCCATTGATTTCCCCGCCATAATGCTCAAAATTATTGTATCAGCAGATATAACGCCTTTTATTTCCTTTAATACTTTTTCGGCGATTTGTGGTTTGATGGCCAAGATGATTATGTCGGCTTCCTTGCATGCGTTGGCATTATCGTTGGTCGTAATTATCCCAAAAGCCGACGCTTTATTCCGTGCTGTCTCCAGTACATCCGTACCGATGATATCATCCTTACTGACTATCCCATGTGTCAAAATACCTTTAATCATCGCTGTTGCCATGTTACCAAGACCGATAAACGTAATTTTCATAATTTTAACCTCTCCGCTGCCGCGTCGTTTCGAATAAAAATACCGCCGTCGCTATTGCTGCATTTAATGATTCCACCTCACCAGCCATTGGAATGGTAAGGTGATTGGTAATTTTAATCTTTAACGCTTCACTAAGCCCATGCGATTCACTGCCAATCAAAAAAGCCGTAGCCCCGCGAAAATCAAATTTTTCATAAGATTCCGCACCTTCCGGGCAGGTGGCAAAAATATTTACACCATTCTTGAGCAAATCGGAAATAACCAACATCAACTTCGTATATCCAAATGGAACCCGGAAAATCGAACCCATCGTCGAACGGACTACCTTGGGATTAAAAATATCAGCACAACCCTCATTCATAAAAATCGCGGTGACACCTGCTGCTTCAGCCGTCCGAAATATCGTCCCCAGATTGCCGGGGTCATTTAAATCTTCAATCAGCAGATAAATAGGAGGTTTATCCCGCTTGATTAACAAGCTGGGTATATCCCAGTACACATGTTCCAGCACACAGAGTACCCCTTGCGGAGTCTTCGTATCCGACATCCGGTCAAAACAAAAATCACTGACCATTTGGTTAAAAGTGGGAGCCATATCAAGCAACAAAAACTTTTCCCTGACCGGACCATCCGGTTCGATGTATTTTTCATGGAAAAATTCGGTGTAGTATATCTCTTTTATCAGCTCAAGCGGCGCTTCAAGGAATAACTTGATTCCCTCAATAACAAAAGCCCGCTCATCAGCGCGAGCTTTTGCTTGCTTGTTTAATTTCACGACCCTTTTGACCCGTGGGTTTGCTACACTTTCGATCACGCTAGTACCTTACTGACCTCGAATTGATAGTGGTCAATCTTTTTCTGCATCGCTAAGGCTTCTGCCATATCTATATCGACGAATTCACCATGCCGGTAACAAACTACCCGGTTTGAAGCCCCCTGGCAAAGAATATCGGCGGCATATGCACCCATAATCGACGCATAATAACGGTCTTTACATGATGGTGAACCACCCCTTTGCATATATCCCAAAATCGTCGCCCGCGTTTCCATACCCGTCGCTGCTTCAATCCGCCTGGCCATCGAAGTGGAATGCCCAATACCTTCGGCATTGATAATCAAGTGGTGGGTTTTTCCCTTTTTGCGGTTGGCGATAATGCTGTTGATTATCGTCTGTTCATTATAATCGTAATATTCCGGAATAAGAATATTTTCCGCGCCGTTTGCCACCCCGCACCACAGGGCAATATAACCGGCATCACGCCCCATTACTTCGATAATACTGCAGCGTTCGTGTGAGGATGAAGTATCACGGACTTTGTCAATCGCATCCATCGCCGTATTAACCGCCGTATCAAAACCAATCGTATACTCGGTGCAGGCAATGTCAAGATCAATCGTGCCGGGAATGCCGATGGCATTTATCCCTTGCTTGACTAGATCAAGCGCCCCCCGGTATGTACCGTCACCACCGATGACGACTACACCATCTATTTTGTGCTTGCGGCAAATCTCCGCCGCTTTCTTCTGCCCTTCCAGTTCGCGGTACTCCGGACAACGTGCCGTTCCAAGTACCGTCCCGCCGCGTTGAATAATATCCGCGACGTCCTTTTTGTCCATATCAATGATTTCTTCGGTTAACAAACCTTGGAAACCTTTTTTTATCCCCTTAACCCGGACACCATTGCTGATCGCCTTCCGGACTACCGCCCGAATCGCTGCATTCATCCCCGGTGCGTCACCGCCGCTCGTTATGACACCTATCGTCCTTATACCTTCATCGAATTCCCGCTCGACCATAATACCCATTCCTTTCACAATCGTGGTAATGTACAGCTATAGTTTATCGCAAAATGGATTATTTTACAAGACTAACTAGAAAAGTTTCCGCTTGCTGCGCTGCCATTTCAAAATTGCTTTCAAAATATATTGTGTCGCGGATTTTTTCCAATAAAGCGGAGGTTTCAAAATTTAACGGTTTTGTTTTCAGCTTATCAATTGCATCATATACAAGCGTATCATCATAATCATCACAAGCTACTTTGATTATCAAAAGCTGTTCTTTCAAAAACTCCGTATCCTCGGTTATGTTTTCATCTTCCACAGCCACTTCAACCGGCTTGTTTGCGTGGATGAGAGATTCAAGCATTTCCAAAAAACTTTCGGTATTTGCGGAAATAATCTCCGTATCACCTCTATTCCCTGCGTCTTCCAACTCCCCCGCCAGCTTGGCTTTTTCGGCTTCACCAATATTATGGAGGGCTGACTTCATGGCGTGGACTGTTGTCTTATAAAGCTTAATGTCGCTGTTTTTTACTGTTTCCCGTAACGTCAAAATAGCATTCGCCGCATCTTTACAAAACACTTCGATAAGCCGGGGATTTTTTGCCGCCAAAGTGTCAGCAACTTGAACGTCGGCGGCTTCTGCGAAGGCCGCTTTGTACTTCATTGCTTCTTCGGGATATTTATCACGGATATATTTTTTCAGCGCCGTGTTTAGTTCCCGTACATCAATCGGTTTTGCGATAAAATCATCAAAGCCGTTTTCTTGAAACATTTCGCGGTTGCCAACCAGCGCGTTTGCAGTGAGAGCTACAATCGTACCGTTATATCCCATCTCGCGCAATAAATGGGTTGCTTCTATTCCATCCATTTTGGGCATCATGTGATCCATGAAAATAATATCATAAACCTTGCCGTTTTTAACTTTTTCGATTGCCGTATAACCGCTGAGTGACGTTTCAATTTTTAACTCATAAGGTGATAAAAGTCCTTCGGCAACATAGAGGTTGGTTTCAACATCATCAACGATAAGCACTTTTCCGTATGGCATAAGCTCGCGCTTAATTTGGAAAATCGAAAGCTGTTTTTCACCCGTGAATGTAAAATTACATAGGCGTTCAGCCATTTCCACACCGATGGGTTCACATTTAACCGCTTTTTGTTTTACCGTTACCGTAAATTTGCTGCCTTTTCCAAATTCGCTCCAAACGTCGATTGTCCCGTCCATTAATTCAACCAGTTTCGCGGTTATGTTAAGCCCGATACCGGTTCCTTCGGTAGAGCGGTTAGTTTCGACATTGAAACGGGTGTACTGCATAAACAGCATTTCCATATCTTCCGGTTTCATTCCCTGCCCTGTGTCCTCGACAATGAACCGCAGCCAAATATCATCACCGGGAGTAACCGTATCGGACAGAGACGAATTGTCGCTGGCGACCGCCTCCACAGACAGCTTTACATACCCTCTTTCGGTATATTTAATGGCATTTGACAATACATTCGTTAATATTTGCCTCAGCCGCAATTCATCACCGAGCATTCTTGATGGCAAATCGTGGGCGACATTCAATTTTACTTCAATCTCCTTAGAACCAATCCGGACAATGTTTAGCTGCATGGTATCATGGATAAAACTCGGAACATCATAATTTGCCACGCTGAGTTCCATTTTGCCCGTTTCTATTTTTGACATATCGAGAATATCGTTAATGATTCCGAGAAGAGTATTGCTGGAATTGAATATTTTTTCAAGTGCCGTACTCAACTCGTCCGACAAGTTTCTTTTCTGCAGTTGGATTTGGGCTATTCCGATAATCGCATTCATTGGTGTACGAATTTCATGGGACATTGTCGCAAGAAAGCTGCTTTTTGCCCTGTTTGCGATTTCGGCTTCCTGCTGCGAGTTTACCATCTGGGTTATATCGGTAATATCGATAAATAAGCCGTCCCCCTGTAACTTGTCCGCCATTACTTTGAAATGCCGTTTTTCGCCGTCGGTTTCAATGGAAATCACTTTCTCGACGAAACTGTCCGTATCCAAAACTTCCGCAAACATGAGCTTTAGTGAAATATCCGCAAATAAATCGAGAAGCGGTTTTCCGATGGCAATATCCTGGGACGAAAAATGGGCAAACTTTGCCAAAGGATTGGATATATAGCGAACCTTATTTTGCGAATCCGTAATAACCATATAGTTTGGTGTACAATTAAGCAAAGATGAAAACGCTTCAAGTGCTTTGTCGGAGCGGCTTTCTTTCTCTGATACATTATGCGTTTGCACGAGCATCAGCAGGGAAATAAATGTTGCCAAAAGAAACATAACCGAAAAAACAAGACTGTCCCCACCGAAGTAAGGGAGAACAAAAGTCAAAACCGCTATATTAAAAATAAATCCGAAAAATACAAGAATAACCAGTTGTTTGAATACTTTAATAAGAGAAAACAACCCAACAATACTCAACATGAGAAAGAAATAACGATACAGCTTGTCGGGATTATCAATAATAATAAGAAAAGAGAAAACTTGGGTCACAATTGCTACGTAAAGAGCTATATTTCCAAGTTGTTTGGCAAAAAAATAAACCCACAGGCAAAAAGCAACAATCGAGCCGCCGCCCACTAAAGTCAGCAGAAAATACAACGTTTCGCTCTCGCCACCTGCCAATAGATCAAATCCGGAAATAACGAGAAACAACATAAAAATCAATATAACGGAGCTAATCCATGTTTTGATTAAACTGGTTTCCTCCGGCGACCTGATGTATTTGTTATTTTTCATCTGTGTGAAGCCCCTTCCTATTGTAAGCTTTACCGGAATAATCCGCAAAGCTAAAACCTTCCGGCGCAAAAACATTTATACCCTTCGGAATAACCTTAAGCTTTAATTCGTGCGCGTAAAAACCTTCCCCATCCACTGCGACACACAACATCGTATCACTTTTTATTTCAATTGTTTCGCATATTTTGTGGTGATAAAAGCTGTATTTCTCGAAAAGCCCTTGATTATACTCACCGATAGATTTGATAATGTCCATTTTCTTGTGAGTGGCGGCCAAAAGAACGTGCATATTTCCTTCATCCGGTTTTGAATACGGGCTTTGGCACATTGTTCCGCCGGTGCAGGCGATGTTTTGCACTTGGATATTGCAATAATTCCCCGAAATCTCTTCTCCATCAATAATTAACGAATATTGTTGCCGCATGACTGCATTATCAAATAATGCCCTGACAGCGCAAAACGAATAAGCATGTCCGATATTTTTCCGCAACCATTTTACCGGCAGTTTTGGAAAAAAATTATTTGCGTTTATAACGGTTTGACCGATTAAACCAATTGATACTCCAACTATCGAATAATTTGAACCGCAATCAATAATATCCATCGGGTGCGAGGGTGCGTTCATAAAATTCCTTATAATTCGGAATTTTTCAAAAGCGTTTTCTCCGAAAATATTTACAAATTCATTTGCGTTTCCATAAGGCACGCTCGTAAGCTCCGCGTTTGGAAAATGCGCCATACCGTTTAGGCATTCAAATAAAATTCCCGTGCCACCGACGGCGTAAACGCGAACGGTTTCAGTCTTGGGAAAGCTGGCTATGTAATTGTATACCACTGCGATTGCGTCACGCGAACAACGTGAAATATGGATTTTGTATGCTCCTTCATCTTCGCCTATAAAGCAGGCTTCTATCTCACGCAATACATCCCGGATATCGGATACCTTGAATGAATGCGGATTGATTACGAATAAGTGCTTCATTTTTCCTCCTGTTACAAGCCGAAGTTTTGCTGATGGTTTAGCGTTTTATTTAACTTATTTCAAAAGAACGCAAAACAAATTTTCCTGCATACGAAGAAGTTGCTCTGTGTTTATTTATTTGAAGTATCATTGTATCATGATTTGTACGTCATTGCGGGCTCCGACCCGCAATCTCATTGTATCATATTGATGGGAAAATTGGAATTGGTTTATGGAATGTCTGTAAAAAGGAATGTTGACAATTAGAGCTCGCTTAGAGCCTTTTCGATAGCGTTTGCGAAATCTTTGGCGTTAATACGTTCACCATTTTCAGACGGGTAATAGTATAAATAAATGAAACGCCCATGACTGGGAGGAGTACTCAAAAGTGGAGACGATACCTCCTTAAGCGGACGGGAGCTCCCTGTCTTAGAAAACAAAATTTGCAAATTCCGAATATCCCCTTTAGGGAATGAACAAACCGATTACTTAACGAGGATGGATATAACGAAGCATAACTCGTCTGCCTTACATTTCGTAGTCTTTGAAAAACCGCTGTATCAATTACTTTGCTTACTAATTCATTGTCAATCTCAATGTATCCGTAAATAGGGTCTTTTATTTTCTTAACACTCACGCAGCAATACCTAGCTCCTTAATAGCTTCATCAGACATAAATGCTTTAATAGCTTTTATACTCATAGTCCATCTATAGTAGTTTTTCAAATCATCGATTTTTACGTTTTCTTTTAACCTAAATACACCCTTCTCCGAACCATATAATTTAACATCAAAATATTCTGAGTACTTTTCTACCATATCTAACTGATACTTTTCTGATAATAACAGAATTGCTTCTTCACCCTGTTTTTCCAAATACCTCACTACTCTCATCCCATATTTATAAAGGGTTTCAAAATCAACCTCTCGTTTTTCTGTCTTTTCAAATAATTCTATTAGTGCATTCGCCACTAGGCTCTCAATACCTATGAACATACTCATGGTCATTCTCCTCTTATGAAAATGTAACCTCTTTGATACATTTATATTAGCATAAAATAAATTTTAGTACAAGTACTAGTGGGTATTTTGGATGTGTAACAAGTTATGGGGTTTTAGCAGTCAAAAACCGCTCAATCTTCTCACGTTCCTCACTCCCATATGTAGGGAAGCGGAATAGTGGTATTTTATATAACTCCAGAATGCTATCTTTCATCAAATCACGTGCATACTGTTCAGACCCCGGTTTGTGATAACTAAATCCATCTACCTCAATAGCAAGCACAGGTAATTTGCTAATCCGATTATACAACACAAAGTCTATGTGGGTTGCTTGATGTTTGGCATATCTTTCTAGCTTTTCGTCTAGGAGCCTTGTATCGCGTATAAGAGCATAAAGTGGTTGGTGGCATATAACTTCCAACGATAAGTTATGATGTTTTTCTAAAAGCTCCACTATGTTTCCATACATCAGGTTTGTTTTCAGTGTCATACCTCGATATCCGTTTATGCTTTTTTTAAATATGCAACAAGGAACCCCAAATCATAGTTAGGATTCGAAAGTTTCTCCATCACATTAAGTACTACCGGAGTTTTGATCCATTCGATGGAGTTGTGTGAATATGGGTAGGTAGCTCCGTTGTTAAATGTAACGTCACACCTTTGGGTGGCGGGGTTGTATTTTATGCTTTTGACATCATCGGTAATGTCCTCACCTTTACTTAGGATAAGATTTTTGTTTTTGTTCATTGTGGGTACCAATTAGATAGTGTAACTTAGAGTCAATTCTAAGGTTACATATTTTTGACACACATCATGCTTCTGTTGCTTTTAAAGCAAATATCAGCACATTTAGAATACTCATTACAGCTACCTGCATCACATAAAATGTATCTTAGCTTGTAAGCTGGCATATCAGACAACAAACGTGCCAATGCGCTTTGTTTCAATATTGATCTAGTTGTTTCGATTTTCTTCTCAAGATCTTCTAGATGCGCATTATACCAGTCCCTGCAATTTTCCTTAGAAAATATTTCACTTTCTATCAAATTGTAAGGATCTACTATATTAATTCTTTCGCGAAGACTTTGTGTCGCAGCTGAGTAATCATATATTTCTTCAATAATTTTCTTTTCTTCTATGCTTACACACAGGAAACTTATATCCTTAACGAATGGTTCCCATTCTATACTTTCTGTAAAACTGCCTCCACTGCTACTTACCAGCTCACTTGTTAATAAACATGATGCCATATAGATATATCTCCGTTGTCTTATTGTAAAATAATTTCGGTGTCTATTTCAAATTCTTTACTAAATTCTTTAAATCGCGGTTGATCTCTTACTTCATCGATGAAACTCATGCCAAGCATATTCCTTATATTATTTGGACACTCTATTCCTCGTATGTCATTTAATCTTGTTCTTTTGAATAGTTCAATCCAACCTTTGATTTTAGCGTATTCTTTTGCTATTTCTTCATATTGAATCATTTTTATAGAACACTCCTTTTGTGTTTCATCACCATATAGTTCGATAACACGTTTTTCACTTTCTTCACCAAATATTTTTAGTTCATATAAACGGTAAACTATTGCTCGATATGAAACGAGAAATTCCTTCATCATACGTGTAATAGCCTCTGTTGAATCATAGATATTAGCTGATAATAAGTTATCATACTCCCGTTTAGCCGATATCATGAATATATCAAAAGGCATTAAAAACTCTGATGCAAAGCGAGATACACCCCGTTCAACATCTTTTAACTCTAACGGACATCCCTTTTTTTCAAGATATTCAAAAATCCGCACTACATGTCCTAATTCATGTGCCGCTGTAAAAACTTGTCCTTGTAAATATCGTTCTGTATTAATATAGGCATAATGTTGCCTACCTTTTGCAAATGCAAAACATATATAGAATCCTTTAAACATTAAGTCATGGTGAGGATGGTAAACAACAGTTGCAACCCCTTCAAGTAAGTTGAAAATATTTTCTCTAGGCGGCGAACCATATTCAAGCTCATTTAATTCGTGAAAGCTTTTAATAAAATCTCTTATTGCTCTAACACATTCATCTCTTATTTGGCGTTTATCATAAAGCTCACGTTTTCGATAGTCATTCATAAATCCTCTTTCGCTATTAAGCACAGCTGACTAAAAACTAGGAATTTTATATTTAGATGTCATCATAGCATAATCTGGATTTAACTTTGTTAAGCTTATGAAATAACAAATTTTCTCCATCACCTCACTCATATACTCCATATCATCCCCTTCCGCTGACATCATCCCATTAAGGCAACGATAGTGGTATTGACCATTCTCATCAACCTTTTTCATACCAAGTTGCTTATCAAGTAATTCATTCGGGTTAACATTATATAGATTTGCCAATTTTTCAATTTGAGTAAACGTCGGAAGAATCTCACCTATAATCATATCATCGTAATAAAATTTACTCGAATAATTCAGTGCTTTACATATATCTTCTACTTTTGCACCATGTGCATATGTAAGATAATCAATATTTCTAATAAAAATTTGCTGTATTTTCAAATTGTTTACAACACTCTTTCCCATAAAACCTCCCTATATAATTATGAAATTAATTATTAAATGATTCATTGCATTTATAGTTATTCACTATTTAGCCACCTTTTTCCGTAGTACCATTGTGATTTGAAAGATTATATTATCAATAATAGAATTCCCAAACCCTATATAATTTAACAAGTTAGCTTCTTTCAAACTACGTAACATCTCATTTGTGAGTACATTAAAATGTAGCTTGTCCAATATCGAAAAAAATGAATATTTATCAAATACTCTCTTATTAAACTTGCTTAAGTGTTTTATTACCCCTAACTCGATTCGGGCGACAGCCTGCATTAATCGTAAAAGCAAATCGTTTAAAGAACATAGAATCATAACTTCGTAACTTCTCAATCGCCGATTTTTATTAAGCTGTTCTGATTGCTTTGATTTTGTTTTGGTTAAATTAATGTAATATAGATCATCACAACTTAATCCTAAAGCAACGGCAATTTTTTCAAGAACTGCTAATCGACCACTTCCGGTTCGTATAATAACATCGATTTTAGAGTGAGCAAACCCAGTCATTCGTGATAAATCAGCAATACTCAAGCCTCTTTCACCTATTACTTTGCTTAACATAAATTCTCTTTGCATTCCACAATCCTCATTGTTAAAGCATCTGCATTACCTTAAGCTTATAATGAGATTACTACAATTCCCTTATTATATCATTTTAATATATAAAAATCAATTGGTAATGAACAAAAAATTAATTTTTATTAATCGCACATTAATGTTAACTATATCTCATTTATAAAACTAGTCTTTTATTGAATCTTCACATCCAAACCCTATAAATTTACTCACCATCTCACTCGATAATATAATCATTTCAGTGTCATCATGTGAAACTTATATACCTATTTATATTTGTATTGTCAATAATTACTCATGATAACCTAAGCGGCTCTATTACACATCATCAACATGGAAATCCGTGTCCGCATCTATGCTTCCTATATCTTGGATTATCAACTTTTTCTTCTAAGCCATCTATCCATCTAGTAATTATTCCTTTTACATAATCATGAGTTAATTCACAACTCAGTATATCCTCTTTATCCTGTTTATTTTTCCTGCTTATCCTTCCTTCACATATTTGAACTTCCATGCCTGCGCTACCAATACCAATGATTTTTTCAGCTTTCACTTCTGCAAGCTTAAAAAATAACTCATTTACATTCTTTACTACTATAATACGAATGGTATTTAGCTTGACTTTCTGTTTAATATAATTAGAGTTTTTTTTGCAATCTGCATTTTGGGGGGGGGCAATGGATACCCATAAAATCCGCAACATAAACTAAACCTCTTTATTAGAAATTAATTACCTTTCTAACCAGCTTCTTAGTTTCTTTTGTAATTTTGGAACATCTTCATAATCATAGATAAATTCGCCTACATTTGTAATACTCATAATACGCTTCATTTCTTTATTTATTTTGCTTATGCCATCTTTTGAAAACCTTGCAAAACGAACTTTTGTATGATTTTGATTCTTATAGGCTAAACTTTCTTTAAACCCAAAGTGTATTAATTGAAGATTAAAGGAGAATAAATTAACCAGGCTCACTGAATGACTCGTAACTATCAATCTTGTTTGATTTTCGGAATCATTAACAATATTATATAACTTATTCATTACATCGATAAACATTTTTGGATGAATTCCATTTTCCAATTCTTCAATAAAAATTAATGGTGATTCGTTTATTATCACTTCACATAAAATTCTAAGAACTCTACGTGTACCAAACGATAATGTTTCGATGGTTTCCTTTTTATTATCTTCTTTCCTCATAAAAATTAAATGTGGCTCACCAACAAACTCTTCAATAATCACTTCTTTATACTGATGAAAGTAAAGATTCACAAAATAATTATTGAGTTTTTTCAATTTATCTGCATAATATTCATTTGAATGTGAAATTTTTTGCGCAATTGTTGAAAAATCCTTACAACTTGTAGTTTCATCTATAATGAATTTACCAATGCTTTTTTCCGTCAGCGACTTAAAAACATTCCGAATTTCAGTTAATGTGTTAGTAAAAACTCCTAACGTATCATTGTCACTTTTATGCATAGGCGCTTCACTAAAAGCACGCAAATAAAGCAATGAAAGGCTGTCATACGCACAAAATAAACTGAAATCATTATTATCTTCTACGTTATACAAAAAAACATCTCCAATATTTTGTGTATCTCTTTTTAACAAACAGCTTTCCGCATCATTAACCGTAATAAATGAAAGCTCCTCCTCACAAATCCCGTATTGATATTGATTGCCAATATTACCAATCGAAAACCTATAATGATAGGTTTTGCAAATTGCATCACTCAATAGGAACTTTATTCCGAAAGTAAATTTACTATTTTTTTTATTAAACGCATCCCTATATGGTTTTTTTTCTATATACTCAGCAGCAAACATATTATCTCCAGACAGAAACTTGAAACCTTCTTTTATTCCTGATAAAACATTTGTTTTCCCATAATTGTTGCGGGACAGCAAAGCTATCATTGATTTCTCAAACAATAAGTGTGTATTCACTATATTTTTGTAACCATCTATATATATCTCCTGGATCTTCATATTTAACCTCTACATACGTTTATTTAATCAAGTGTATCTAGCATTTCGACCAGTTTGCTAAATGATCTACTCTCAAGTTTATCTATAAACATATAATCATCAGTTAACAGCCTACCTGTTTTATGTTCATAATTCATTTGCATTTCATCGCTAAATCCGGAAGTCAAAATTACTCTTTCTTTCATTTCAGGATAATTCGGAACTATAAAATGTTCAACAAAATATAGGGATGGAGAAAGATCATTTTCTTCGTTATATGACTTCTCGGAATATATTTTGAGTTTGTACGCAGATACTTTTAAGTCAAAAACTAAAGCATGGAAATTCCTAATACCCGGTTTCCGTTCAAGCCACGAAGACACATAACTCCAATTGTTTGTCGTTTTATATAAATCATACCCATATATTTCATCTAGAGCTTCGACAATACTTAAGGTCGCACCATCATCTTCAACTAATAGTATTTTTTTGCTCATTTATCGTTCACTTCCTCCTGCACACTTTTTGGTATTTTTATTGTAAATACCACTTTATATGTTGGTTCAGTCAATTCTTCATACAGTTCCTTTATATCAATTTTTTCTAACAATCCTTTTCTTACACCTTCCATTTCTCTACCTCCAATAAAATGAGCAATTATTTCATCATATATTAATTTCCTTTTTTCTTCATGTTCGGTAATTAATTCATCCTGCTTAACCCTACTTAAATCCGTAGCGCCAATACCGCCACCTTTGATTTCATCAATAAAATAATCTAGTAATGAAAGGTTATATTTTGAGACTATTTCACAATCATTATTAATATATCCACCAAGAGCGTTCACTAATTTTTTTGCTATATATAATCCCATCCCCATCCCAACATTATCTTTTTTAGAAAGCTTAGACGATTTATGTTGATTTCGCACACCACGCTTATATAAATCGCCAATATCGCTATTTTCGCAAGGTTCCAAATAATCTCCATAATTAATAATTCGAAATACATGGAACTCCTTTTCTTTATCTACGGTAAGGCTTATTTTTGAAAATCTAAGAGCATGTTTTATGCCATTACCTATAACATTAAACATTATGTGTTCCAAAAAGTCGAAATCTGTCTGCATGATTCGCACTTCCTTCATCACTGGTTTATGTAATTCCAAATAAAACTGCGTATCGCTTTCACGACAATTTGCGAAAAACGCAAAGCGCCACCTTGATAAGCATTGGTGGTAAACATCACCTTTTTGGGGATTTGGCTTAGGATTATCGCCGTATATTTTAGAAATTAATTTTGCACGCAGAAATAAACCATAACTGTCATTTGCAAAAAAATCACAATGTCGCATAAATAATTTAAAATATCTATCCATTTCAGGATTAATATGTTTCAATCGCGACTCTACCATTTTTCGCCGTAATTCAAAAATTTCATTAATACCTTCAATACCAATGTTAATTTGACCCATTTCGTGTTTTATAGTAGCTCTACTTTCATTAAGTGCATCAGAATTTAAATGAAGGTATATCGATAGCATGACGCTGCGAGCGAAAATCGCGAATTGAGGTAATACATATTTGTGCCACAAAACTTCGTCTTCTTTACCTTTTATATGTAAATATTTGGCTTTTCCTGTTTCTCCACCTTTATATTTGATCCCAAAAACAATTGGGTCTGCTTCCTTATATTCACCAATTTCATCTGTGATAACCGCATTCTCATAAATATGTAATGACCAATCTGGATCATTAGGTAGTATATCCTCAGTTGAAAGACAACTATTTGATAATGTTCCTTTAAATCCATAAAAAAGGTCGCCTACTCCACAATCTCCCGTGATATTCATGTATTCGTGGCGTCTTTCTCCACGAGGTTTGTCTCTCCATTTATGATGAAAAACTCCCTCTGAATTACATTCATATAAAAAATTATCATCAAAGTATAAACGAACTTGTTCCACACCAAATGCACCTTCCAATATGTCAAGAGACTTTCGGAAACAATTTCTGGCACGCAGAAATACCTCTTGTTTCTTCAATAGCTTAATTCCATTATTTTTGTCATTTATGGCATCTGGATCATAGAGTGTAAACTCTTTTTGGATATTTGATAACTCCTTTAAAACTCTATTCATTAAGCGACGGCATTCACCATAAATTTGATCGCGATAATCATCTTGTATATTGACAATTTCTTTTAAAACAATTTCAGAAACTATGTTAATCTCATTCACTTCAAGTTTTGGAATAATGCTAGCCTCAACGCAACAACTTTTATTACAACGGTTCCCACATGATGATGCTATGTTAGAATTAAAAGCAATTTCTATTTCATTGAGATTAACATCTTCAATAAGCTGTCCAACCATAACTAATGCAATTGTTACTCCTTCACACTCAATTGGGTATATTAACTCCGTTAGTTTCATGCATGGACATTTATATTTATAGTAATGACGTCCTTTTATATCCTTAACAATATGGATATCTATTTTTTCGTCAACATTGTCATTTTCAAAAAATGGTTCTTTATTAATAATAATGCTCAATATATCACTATCTTTTATCACTGTTCCATCTAAATATTTGAAAATGTGTTTAACTATTTGATGATCACGGTGCTGGCATGATTTTTTGAAATAACTACATTTTCTCAACTGATAGCATAGGGGTGACAAATGTTCGTAGTATGATTCTGATTCTATTGGTTCAACATCCCAACTCTTATTATTCTCTGAAACTCTGCGCACCCATACTAGTGTAGGGCGTTTGATACCACTTTTTCTTAATTCTTCAGATATACCCAAACCAAATCCTAGTATTTGCCAATGTTGGAATCCTAAATTATAGTTAGTCTTAAATTTACCTTGTACACCACTCATCTTTAATAAGCTAAAGGGAACAACTGGCCAATTTTCTGGATTGTATGTATATTCACTACGCTCTAAAAATAAACTCATATATTTCACCCTACCCCTTTTAACCTCTACGTAAACTCTTTCACCATCCCCACTTATGCGAATTCATCTCACACATACCAGCCTCTATTTCATTTACCCACTTTTCGTCTATCGTACTTTAGGGTGTTATGATCTGGATTCCGCTAAAATAACCCATCACCACATCATATTTTCACATACTAATACCACTTTGATTAGTTCAAATCACCCGACACACCACCGTTTATCATCATCTTATCAAAACCAATACGATCAAATTTCACCACACTATTCTCAATCAATTTACTCAAATCCCCATCATGGTCAACTAAAGCACTATATGAAAACTTAATTTCCTCTGTACCAGAAACACTAAAAACACTTTCATCCAACATAACTCTTTTATCAACCATCTTGCCACGTTTTTCTAAAATACCCATCGCAGGCAAAGCTACATCCATTGATGGCACAGCAAACCTCGCCGCTTCCCTATGCTTCAATATCGAAATCTTAAGAAATGGCATCAATGGTTTCTTTAAATTATCCGATTTAAAAATAATACAATCACCACTTTGTGCGGAAACATTTATCTTCCCTTCGAGAATTGGTGTCGCCTTACCTATGACCGAGTTAGCTGAACCTAGTAGCGATTTGCTTGATAATTTCAATGATGCCCCTTGTTCATTAAAAATAACTATTACTCCACAGGCATATGTAATTCCGGTAACTACCGCGATATATTCGCTCTGAGAAAAATAGTTTTTGTTTTCCCTGATTTTTCTAATCGCGTCATTATCAATGCGTCGCTCATATACGTTATTTAATGAAATGAAAAATCCTTGGTTCTTGTTGGCTGACAGTCCTATCTCCCCAAGCGCGCCTTCGGCGGAGATACTTACCCCGCTCGCGATATATTCAGTATTTAAATCAAATTTTCTTGGTTTCAAACCTTTAATGATATCATTGTTGCTATAGTCACGCAGATTCACGTTCATCGCTTCCGCGCGACTCTTCATCTTAACGGAACGTTTAATCCATTCGGCAAAACTCTTTTCATAAGGAAAGTAACAACCAATTTTCATTTCTGTATCTGGTCGCCAATTTCCCGTATAACCATACTTGCTTTCCAAAGCATATAAATAATCACCGTACATAGTTTCATCCAATCTCAATCACTTGAAATAGCCTTCGACAACTTTTACCCTTTCAACCCATCAACAAACCTTTTTATCATCCCCACTTGCAGTGTATTCATTTCACTAATATCAATATTTATTTCTTTTATCCATTTCTCCTTTAATGCACTATGGGATGAGCTAGGCATCATAAAGTAATCTATGGACATGCCAAATTTATCACAAATTATTTCTAGTCTGTTAAGGCTAGTCCCTTTTGCTCCATTTTCTAAGCGCGATACTTGCGCAGACTCAATGCCGATTTCATGTGCAAATTCTTCTTGAGTCAAATTTAATGATATGCGAATTTCTTTTATTCTTTTGCCAATGTTTTTGCTTGGTTTCATATTTTATTAAGTTCCCTTCTAATATTTTACATTATTTGACAATATATGTGAATGCGCTGGCAGCGCAAGTTTTTGCCCTTTTTTATGCGCTAATGGGAAGATTTCGTTATTATGCAAAGCTTTCACTATTAACAATAAAGCATACACAGGCTTTTGTAATGGTATTTGAAGTATAATTATAGATAGTTATAGTTAGTTATAGATAGTTATAAGTAGTTACATGACATTTAAATAATACAAATAGGACGCATTTCTGCGTCCCATTACCGGATTCATTATTTCTGATCCTGATGAAATCTATTTCCTAATGCTATATTAAGTATTTGCACTTACTTTCATTTATTTGTTTTGTGAATATTGTCAACCAGCTGACTTTTAATATGATTCTCTAGAAATTGATTGCACTCAGAAAAATAATTATCAAATTCTTTAGCTACATTATCATTAATATCTGTGTTGAATTTATTCGCTAAAAACGCTATGGTTTCTTGATAAGTCACAAATTTTTTTTGGGTTTCTTGAAGTTGAATTATAGAAATATCCATTTTTTTATGTGAGTTATACATTTTTATGAAATTAATAAGCTTTGTTCTTAATTTTGGCAAATAAAAATAGATATGAGTACTCTCTGCCAAATTCTCTGTTATATAAATATCATGTAAATCACTCATAATACGGCTTATTTGTTTTAACTCTATATGCTTCTCCATTTTAATCTCCATTCCGCCGACAAGCGGCGGCACAAATAGTGTTGAAAGTTGTCGACTACCCCTACTTCTTAGTACAATGTACTTTGAGAAGCTATACTACAAAGCACGGTAGGAGGAGTCGTGT
>Ga0209737_10000437_pt1 | contig 34737 bp, 28 predicted proteins | sample TergutCu122P3_FD_187284 | JGI IMG/M metagenome (GOLD analysis project Ga0209737, IMG submission 187284) | Cubitermes ugandensis P3 segment gut microbial communities from Kakamega Forest, Kenya - Cu122 P3 (SPAdes) (version 2) | ecosystem: Host-associated > Arthropoda: Insects > Digestive system...
TGCCTGAGAAGTGGCCATTGCGACTTCATCTGTTTCTGCATCTGCCTGAGAAGTGGCCATTGCGACTTCATCTGTTTCTGCATCTGCCTGAGAAGTGGCCATTGCGACTTCTTCTGTTTCTGCATCTGCCTGGGGCGTGACAATGGCCACTTCTGTCGAATGCACAGCAGCTGAATGCGGGGTGCACGCCATCAACGCCAATGCTGCAGCAAAAGTGGCCAGATTTGTCACTATTAATGTTTTCATGCCGATCCATCACGTATTAAGGCCATGCCCAACCATGGCAGCCATCGCTCACGTAAGCCCAATTTGGGATTACTCAGGATACCGCGTCAGCACTTCTGTGCCAATTTTCTTTATCTCGTTAAAAGTCAGCCTGCGCCCCCAGTGAATGGCGGAATTGAGATTACCCTCTGCCACATGAACGCCTTTGTCGTCTACGCTGAGAATGATCACGGCATGCCCGCTGGGATCGCTCGACGTCACCGCCAAAACATCGCCAACCCGGAGATCGCGAAAATTGCGATGTGTTCTGGCAGGAAGCAGGCTGAATGCTGCGTCGCTCAAAATAAAAGCGAATGCAATGCAGCCACGGCCTCCGCTGTTGTTCCCTTTCCAGTCGTAGTAATTCTCTATTGTCCAGCGCATGCCTTCAGGATATTTTTTCTTCATTGCGATGAGACGCCCATAAACCGCAGCTTCATCAAGGTAGGTGCCCTGATATTTTTTCAACATTTCCGCGCGGGACACCCTCGGGCCGGCTTCGGACGAATCAGCCCGGAAAATGCTCACCTTCGTTGGATTCGATGGCAGCACATACTCAACCGTCGTGCGATCGTCGTCAAAATTCGGATCCTGAATCTCAAAATAGCACTTTCGCGCACAGCTTGCATCCACGCAGCTTTCATGCGAACGAGACTTCTCTCTGCAGGCTGACTGGCTGCAGCTGATATCCACGCAGGTGATTTTCGTACAACAATGCCGTGTGCAGGTTTCGGTACAGTCATTCCCCAGACACGATGTGTCGATGGTGTCGCGCACCGAGCGGCTTTCGTCCGAACACCTGGTCATATTGATGTTGCCATCCTGAAAAAACTGATGGTTCGAAATGTGCGGATTATGCGGATAACTGTTTGCAACACTGCATCCCAATAAAAACACAGCGAACATCAGGCCCGAAAAACATCCCGATTTTATGATCATAGGCAGCATGAGTATACCTGAAGATGAAGGGAAAATATGCGGGGGAACTTGTTCCCCCGAACCCCCTGCGATGCTGCGCATCGCTTGTGGGTGGGAAGATTTAAGACTTGCTTAAGCAAAAATCATTCCCTTGCCGTAGAGGATGGAGTCGAAGGGCGACTGGCCGTATCGCCCGGGGGGGAGGTTAGGGAACGACGCATGAATTAGCGACGCAGATTTGGCTGCTATTACAACTATTGCTGCTCGTTCCGCATCGACAGCTGTTGCTGTCATTACACCTTTCGCCGAGTCTGCATGTGGAGTTATTGCATCTACAAATTCCACTTGAACATGAGTTGTTGCCGCTGGTTCCACAATTTGCCCCCTGATAATTGGCATTTCTTGGGTCGGTTCCGCTGCACGTACCTTTAGCACCGCAATTAGTTCTGCTGGTTTGTGGGTCGACGCAGTTGCTGCCACAAAGTATCCAGCCACTTGGGCATACGCATTCTCCACCTGAACAGATTCGGTTGCCAGTGCAAGCGTTGCCACAACGACCGCAATGGGATGCATTTGTGCAGGTATTGTTAACTCCGCCGCTGCATCCTGCACTTGAAGTCATACAAACGCATGCACCACTGCTACACTGTTGACCTGAAACGCAAGATATTCCTTCTGAGCATGCACAAGAACCACTCATGCAGGTTTGACCACCCGTGCAGCTTGCTCCTTGGTAATTGGCATTGCTTGAGCTGGTGTTATTACAAGAACCTTTTGCTCCGCAATTCGTGTTACTCGTTTGTGGGTTGATGCAGTTGCCACCACAAAGTATCTGGCCAGTTTGGCATGCGCACGAACCACCCACGCAGATTCGCCCTCCTGTGCAGTTAGCCCCCTGATAATTATTGCTGGTTGTGGTGGTGCTGCTGCAAGTTCCTCCTAACCTTGCGCCGCAATTCGTCGAACTTGTTTGTGGGTCTATGCAATCGTCGCCACAATAAACTTGGCCACTTGGGCAACCACAAGTTCCGCTCACGCAAACTGGCCCATTTGGACTCCCCGAGCAGTCGATGCAACCATAGCCACAGCAGTCAGGTCTATCAGCCACACAATTACCTTTATTGTCCAGGTGATAATTTGCTGAGCATTTAACAGCGATACAATTACCATCAACTGTACAATAACTTGTCTCTGTGCCCTCTATCGAACTACAGTCCAGGCAGCCCTGCCCGCAGAGATCGTTCGTATTGCGGCACTCATCTGTTTCGCCTTGATAACAAACATTTAGAGGTTTACCATCCCCATCCACACACGGATTGGGTACGCATTGACCACCACTGCATGCGGTGTTGCCATCTGGATCTATTCTGCAATTCACACAAGTCTCATGACCAACTATACCACAGGTTGCTGGCGTGTTCGTACCTGCAGCGCAAGTATTATCATTTAGGCAAAAGCCAGTCTGGCATTCAGAGGCCACACACCTGCCTCCGTCGCAATCACCTTCCTCCCAACCTGGTTGCCCTGTACAGTTGATTACCCTCTCGCCACATTCTGTCACTGTGTCTTTCTTGCAATCCCCACTGGTAAGATGATAACCAACTTTACACCCCATAACTATGCAGTCCCCATCCAGGCTGCATGTAGCTTCCTTCCAGCCTTCTCGCTTTGTGCAGTCTTCTGGTACGGCGCCACAAGCCTCAGGCGCAAACTCGTGGCACTTTCCATCCGCTAAATAATTTCCTCGTGCACAACTTGTGATGATACACGAGCCATTGCTGCAAGTTCCAGAGGCAGCATTGCCTGCAGTATTGCAATTTGTGCACTCATTGCCACAGTATGTATCGTTATTTACGCAGCTACCATTGAAAAAGCAGAAATTGTTGCCAATACCACAGAATGGTTCGCATTGGGCATTCTCTTCGTTATTGCATTTTTCATCTGGGCTACATGGCTTTCCTCTATTATCACCTTTACAATCCTCTTTTGCACCGCAGAATTGCATGTCTGTCCCGGGAGAAATGCACTTTTCAGTACCTGCTTCCTCGCAAAGTACCTGCCCACCCGCACAGCCCAGCAGACATTTTCCTTCTTGGCAGGAATAGCCGGATCTGCAGATTTCTCCTGCATTATGTCTTGAACAATCGTCAACAGCACCGCAATAATCACGGTCGTTTAAGGGGTTGATGCAGTTGCCATCGCAATACACTTGTCCTGCAGGACACTTGCACTCGTAATTCTGGCAAGTTTGTCCACCTGTACAGGCCATACCAGCATTGTCGCCTTGGCAATCGCCAACAGCACCGCAAAATTCTGGGTCATTACCTGGTGTGATGCACTTACGAATACCTTTATCATCTTCGCATAACACTTGCCCACGAAGGCAGCTTGGTATGCATTCGCGATCCTCGCACGTTTCTCCGTCACCGCACGCCTGCCCAGCATTTTCCCCCTCACAATTGCCAGTTGCCCCGCAAAAATTCTGGTCAGTATCGGGTGAGATGCATCTTCCTGCACATCGTACCTGGTCAGAGGTGCAACCCTGCACGCACTCATTTTGCTTTTCGGTTTCATTATAGGCACATCGGAATCCCCTTGGACACCAACCGCTTTTGAAGGCTTCATCCAGCGAAGGGATATCTTTGCATTCACAGTTGTATCCCCTTTCACAGAGGCAACCGTCGGAAGAGTACACAAACCGGAATCCCTCGCAGCGTTCTCCTACGTCGAGATCATCAAAAAGCGTCGAGTCCCAGAGGCAGCCGGTCAGGCCGAAAGCGACAAAGGCGGATGCAAGCAAAAAACGACCTTGGGTGATGGCTTTTCGTGTTCTGTGTCCTGGCATAAACTGCAACCCTCCGGCAAAACAGCGCTGACCCTGCGCGTTAGATAAATCCCAACGTTTGATGGATATCACGTCTCACGGTTTTTTACAATTTGCACGCGACAAAAGCGCAGGACAATCGCTCGAAAAAGCTGTGTTCATGCCTGCGGGCTCGATTTTTGCATAATTTTGGTGTGTGTTTGCGGTGGAATGCTTGGATCGTATGGACAAAAGTGGTGAGGTTGCCCATGGCCGTTGCGAAAAATGTTGTGAAGTGGTTGGTTTTTCTCGGCGGTGCTGCGCTTGGCACAGCGTCTTTGCTGGTCGGAGGCGTCAAAGCCGACAGTGGCACAGCGAACGCGGATGGGCCAGGCGAAGGGATGTCGCAGGAAGGACCGACCGTGCTCGAAGCGCTGCGGGATGCTGCGGATAATGATGTCGTCGTTGCCGAATATGGTGTGATGCCGCCTCCAGATCCCCCACTGGTGCCTGCGCTCTATGGGCCTTTGCCGCCGGATCCAGGTCTCGACGATTTTGAGACGTTGCGGGATTCTGCGGATCGTCCTCCTCCCCAGAGAAATTTATATGGCGCTTTACCGCCGTGGGAGATCGAGAAAAGAGACAAAGAAAGGGAGGAAAAGAGAAGGGCACAGGAGGCAAAGGAAAGGAAGGCAAAGGAGAGGCGGGAAAAGCGGCAGGGACGCGCCAACCCCAAGCCGCCAGAGCCTCCGCAGGTGCCTGCGCTGTATGGACCTCGGCCGCCGGAAAGAAATTGAACGGAGTACTGGATCTTTAAGGAGGTTACCTTATGGCCGTTGTGAAAAATGTTGTGAAGGTGTTGGTCTTTGTGGGTGGTGCTGCACTTTGGACAGCGTCTGTGCTGGCGGGTTGTGCCAAGGCTGACAGCGGCACCACGAACTCGGCCACGCCGGGTGAAGGCTCGCCGCAAGAGAGACCGACCGTGCTCCACCCGGTATCGGGCGATCTCGAAACGCTGCGGGATGCCGCCGACAATGAACCGATCATCAATTTGTACGGTGTTATGGCGCCGTGGGAAATCGAGGAACAGGAGAGAATGTTAGAGGAAGAGAGGCGAAAAAGAGAGGAAGCAGGCGGCGGCGTAGGACCTTTGCTGCCTCCAGAGCCACAGTATCCAGTTGCACTCTATGGCGTCATACCGCCACCAAAGCCAGCTCGCGGTTCTCGATGAGCGAACGCTGCGGGACTGGTTGAAGCCAAACGGCATACCTGATGTCCGAGAACAGCGATAGGGGGCATGCCTGCAGGTCTGCTCCCCTTTGTTGTTTTTGCGATGGGTGTGGCGATAATGACACATAAAAAAAGCGCCCCCATTTGGAGCGCTTTTTTTAGCGATTTGGCTGACTAGCGTTGGCGACCGCCGCCACCACCGGTGCGACCACCGCCACCGCCTGGGCGAGCGCCACCGTCACTGCTGCCGCCTGGGCGAGCACCACCGCTTGGGCGGGCGCCTTGCCCTCGGTTGTTGTTGCCTTCATCCTCATCGGATGAGGACTGCCTGGAAGGTCTCTGCTGTTGTTGCGCGGGCCTTGATTCCTGCGCGGGTCTCTCGGGTCTTGCCTGCTGCGTGGGTCTTGATTCCTGCGTGGGTCTTGTCTCAGGCCTCTGCTGTTGCTGAGGTCTCTGGACTTCGGGTCGTGTGCCTGCACCTTCGGTTCGGCCCTGTCCGGCATTTGGACGTCCTTGCCCCATGTTCTCAGGTCTGCCCATACCTGCGGGTCGGCTGCTGCCCATGCCTGGCTGTCCTACGCCATCGGGTCTGCCGCCCTCAGGTCGGTTGCCCATGCCTGGTCGGTTGCCCTGTCCAGCGCCATCGGGTCTGCCGCCAGTTGCGCCATCAGGTCTGTTCATGCCTGGTCGTTGTCCCTGTCCAGCGCCGTCAGGTCGCCCATTGCCCATGCCATCAGGTCTGCCACCCTGTCCCATGCCGCCGGGTCTGCCGTCGGGTCGCCCCACGCCGCCGTCAGGTCGTCCAGCGCCATCAGAGCCATCAGGTCTGCCGCCAGGCCTGTTGCCATCGCCCATGCCCGGTCGGTTGCCCTGCCCAGCGCCGTCAGGTCGCCCATTGCCCATGCCATCAGGTCTGCCACCCTGTCCCATGCCGCTGCCATCGCCGTCAGGTCGCCCCATGCCGCCACCTGGTCGTCCAGCGCCATCAGGTCTGCCGCTGCCATCGCCGTCAGGCCGCCCCATACCGCCACCCGGTCGTCCTTGTCCATCAGGTCTGCCGCTGCCATCGCCGTCAGGTCGCCCCATGCCGCCACCTGGTCGTCCAGCGCCATCAGAGCCATCAGGTCTGCCGCCAGGCTGGTTACCATCGCCCATGCCCGGTCGGTTGCCCTGCCCAGCGCCATCGGGTCGTCCATTGCCCATACCATCGGGTCTGCCGTCAGGCCGCCCCATACCGCCACCCGGTCGTCCTTGTCCATCAGGCCGCCCGTCGGGTCGTCCCACGCCATCGGGTCTGCCGCTGCCATCGGGTCGGTTGCCCATGCCTGGTCGTCCTTGTCCATCAGGTCGCCCGTCGGGTCGTCCCACGCCATCGGGTCTGCCGCTGCCATCGGGTCGGTTGCCCATGCCTGGTCGGTTGCCCTGTCCACCGTGGTTGTTGCCCACGCCCGGACGTGATTGCCCGGGGCTGCCCGGCCGCTGCACCTGCTGGCCTGAAGAGCCGCCAGGACGTGAAGAAGCGCCAGCCTGAGGTGCCGTGTGCCGGTTGGGGCTGTAGTTCGTCATGCCTACAGTGCGATGACTGGTGTTGCGATAGCGAGGGGGAGGGTTCGACGAGTAGTAAACGCCGAGGTCGTAGTGTGAACGGCGAGAATCGTAGTAGCTGTTGTAGCCTCCGTAGTACACGTAGTAGCTGTGATTGCCATAGCGCGTGCTGTTGTAGCTTCCAGTCGGCGACCAGTGGTGGCGGTGCGGACCGCTGATGTAACACCACCCATTGCCAACGTGGAGCGGATGGACGCCCATGTAGCTGTACGTGTCAAAGCTGACATTGGAGACGTAGTAGGTGGGATCCCCTACGAAGGTATATCGGCCGCTGTCCATGACGTAAAATTCTGTCGAGTCGGGCCGATACACGTGCGTGTGCGGGCCGATAATCCCACACCAGTCATGTGAAGACTGGATGTCATAAACGGGGTGTGGTCCGTAATAGGACGTACTTGCCACAGGTGTTGCGACATAGCTCCCGGAATAACCACCGCTTGCGTAACATCCCGTCAGACCAACCGGCAGTGCCAATAACGCCAGTAACGATAACTTCTTTAACATCACATCCTCCTCCAGGCGATCCCGCGCCTTTTATGCCGATATTTTTTGCGAAATCAGGTGTTTTCACCAACCTTAAGCAAACTCTCAGGAAGGAATATATGCCATTGGCGTGCCATGACACCATGTAAAATTTCGGGGCATCCGTGCAGGCACACAGGTCTGTCCCTGCGGATTTTTGAGGGGGCAGCGCCCCCTGCGCCGCTATTGGCACGCGGGCAACCGCGTGCCAATACGCGGCTACCCCCTCTGCGGGGCTCAAACGCCGCCCCGCAACGCCCTGCTCGGGGCGACTGCGTCGCACGGGCGACTACGGATTTTTGCAAATTAAAGATGCACCACAGGCGCAAAATCATAATAAGCCACGATGAACACGCTTGCGACTTGAACACACCGTGTGAGATACACAGGGTGTGTCATGCAAACAACACAGCCATTTTTTAACGCATGCCATATTTAATGTATTCCATGGGAGGCATCATGCACACAAGAAAATCGTTCTCAAAGCGGCGCAGCGCTCTGACCCTTTTCGGCAGCCTTTTGATCGCCCTGTCGGCGCATGCCTGCTCTGATGATTCCAAGCCAGAAGATGACCAGAACAGACCCAACGACAGGCTTGGCCATGCATGTGGCGTGACCCAGGGTGATTGCGGCGGCGCCTACTGTTGCAGTGGTATTTGTCAGGTCGCCCCCTGCTCGCCGGGGCAAAATTGTTATCGAACGACCGATTGTAATGCTGCTTCAGATTCGGAGCACATGGTTTGCGTATCCGACACGTGCAAAATCAAAACAGGTGTCGACGAGCTCAGCTGCGCCAGCCACAACGCCTGCCTGTCTGGGGTCTGCCAGGCCAACAAATGCGTCACCCCTGGCACTGAAGATCCCTGCCTGTGGCAGGTTTGCGGGCAAGGCAGGAAATGCGTGGTCGAGGCGGGTACACCGAAGTGCGTTGACTCGGGCACTGAGGACCCTTGTGCCGGGATAACATGTTCGACAGGTCAGATGTGCAGTGCGAATCCATCAACTGGCGCCGGTGTCTGTCACACCGATTGCAGTAAGATTGATGATGGCTTTGTCTGGAGCTGGGAGCACTTTGCCTGCATCCCTGCTGATATTGGCGGGTGCGAGCGCGACGCCGATTGCGAGATTGGCTACGTTTGTGACACTTACGAAGGCATATGCGTGGAAGGTGCACGCGAGTTCAGGTTCGTTCGCATCGACGATCTTTCGCCCGTTGAATACAATGATACCAGGAAAGAGGATCCCGGTGTCGACATTGATGCCGTCGCGTTGAAAAAGAAGGACACTGGGGCGTACTTCTATGCTGTCAGAGTTGCCGGTTATGCACGAGGCGATGGCAGCAGCTCAATCAGGGACAACTTTGCGTTCGATCCTCATGCAGCATTGGGTAAACCAGACGCGTTCGTGAGCTATCCCACCAACACAGATACCTGCCACTACTACGTCGATCCGCGAGCCGCTGTAAAGAAATATACCTTTGTTTCCCTTGGTGGTTTGGGGGGCTGGCTCATCCTCGAAATGGGCGCCGCCATCGAAGCAGGCGACATTCTGGATGTCCTCGAAGTGAGCGATTGCAAACTTGCCAGTACGATGAGTGCAGATGGCATGACGGCTGTCAAAGAGCCGGATGGTTTCAGGGTTCAGATTTCTACCTCCGAAGCAGCCAATGGCAAGTGGAACGTCGTCAACCAGGGCACTGTCACCAAGGGTATTTTGTCCACGACCATTACCAATGCGATGGTGAATCTGTAGGGCACCGAGGGCAGACAGGTCTGCTTAACGCGCCTTGGAGGGGGGCCACGCCCCCTGCGCCGCTATTGGTATGCGGGCGAACCGAGGCTCGCCCCTGCATGCCAATACGCGGCTACCCCCTGTGCGGGGCCTCAATCGCCGGCCCCGCAACGCCCGGCTGCGGCGACTGCATCGCGCGGGCGACCGGGACTCGCCCCTACAGATTTTTTCGTGGGGGAACCCGTTCCCCCACCCCCCCTGCAATGCTGCGCATTGCTTTGGGTCGTGCTTTAGACCTTCCCTTCCGCCATGAAGGCCAGCACAACAATCGCGACAATGATGCCGATGTAGAGCAAAGACGCCAAAATGGCGGCGCCTAAATTTGTGCCTCCCCTGCGCTGAAGGAAGTCCAGTCTCTCAAACTTGCTCATGTCTTTAGACGCTTCCTTAACCGCAAGAAACCATTGTCTGTAAATTTTGTTCCCCAACATGCCAAATGTGACAAATATGGCGACATTGATAGCTCTGTCCACAACATCCGGCACATTCCAGGTGATGGCAGTCAGAACACCCAGGCCCAGAAAAGTCAGGATGGCATATTTGTACATTTTTCTGTACACCAACCACAGAACGTTAAAAAATGCTGCACCTATATTAAATCCCGATCCGGCAGCATTCCATTTTTTCGAAAAATAGGCCCACTTTTCTCCGACAAAAGCCTGTACTTCTGATTCTTCGTCGTGTTTAGAAGTATTTGACGCATCATCCACGAACGCATTGTTTCTGTCATCATCCATTTGCTGTCTCCCAGGTCTGTGTTTATGGCAACGATGCCATGTATGGTCAATTTACTCTATATCTCAGCCTTCTGCAAAAGGCCATTCAGAGTCTCCACCAGTGCTTCTTTGTCTTTGTCCTCACTTTTTGATTCGATGCTCGTCTTCCAGGCTTCGAGCTCGGTTTGGGGTGTTCCGAGTTTGATGAGAAGCGCAAGGGCATCCTGGCGAGCCTGGGTTGGACATGTGCCGGCCAGCAGAATGCCTTTGAGGGCTGCGGCAAATTTGGGCTTATCCCGTTGTTCGCGCACATATTCCCATGAAACATTATCTGGAATCAGGCCCCTGGGCGGGAACGTTTCTGTGCAATTTTTTGCATCCAGCAATTTGACGTGTGCGGAGAAGGCTTTTTTGGCGAGTTCTCGTCCCTCGGCAGTGCCATCATCGCGATCGTGCTCATCGCCATCCCATCCCCAATTTTGAACATTCAAATAGTCTCTTGGGTTTTTCCACATATCTGGCAAAGATTTGACGCAGTCAATACGTGACACGTCATCCTTGGCTGCCCGGATGAGCCTGACAACCGCACCAATGGCCTTGTCGCTGGCGTAGCTTCCCAAGCTGCTGCAATTGTCATTAATCACAGCGTCCTGACCTTCTTTTGATGCCTTCAGGAGCATTGCAATGACTTCGTCCTCATAGGACGCAGAACGTGTGAGAAAGGTCACGATGGATTTTCGGAACGCGTGATTTTCGTGGTAAATCTGGTCGACGGCGAAAGATTCGAGAATGTGGTTATGTTTTGATGGGCCGTCTCCATTTTCAGGTGCGTTTTCTTCAAGAAGCCTGCCAAATAATCGCAAGCCTTTCTCTCTTAAATCATGATCTCTTTCTCTTGAGATGATTCCGCATGCAGTATTGAAAGTCTCTTCCTTAAAATTCCATATGTTGTCCTGCAAAGAGAAAATTTCGAAAACATCAAAAAGCAGTTGTAAAGCGGCAAACCGCGCACCACGATGGTCGTGCCGCATCACTTCAAGAGTGATATCTATGGCATTTTCGATCTTTTTATAGATTTTTTGATATTCACCATAACTACAAGAACCACCGTCGCATAAATGCGCCAGGGCTTTGCCCGGATCGCAACTCAGCCAGCCATCATCATTGACATCACATTGGCCGTGTGCCAATAGAATAGCGCCCAGCCTGGCAGCATCAAGCGTATCACCTTTGACCCACGCTTTGGTGGCTGCTTGGGGTTCTGGTAGTTCATTGAGCAGTGCCAGCGAGCGTTTTAAGATGGCTTTTCCTTTAATGCGGCTGGAGTCCTCGTCAGTGCATTCGCTGCTGTCATCGCAAATGCAATCCGGATCATACATCACGCCTGTTGCGTCGTAGAATGATTCGGTGAACTCTACCAGGAGGTCGTCTTTGTCGGTGTCCTTATCAGAATCCTGCTTGTAGAAATCGCATAAGATCTTTGTGATGGTGGCTTTTGGCAGGCTGTCTGCCCTGGCCATGGCAGCAAGTTGCCATATGGCATGGCGGCGTGCGGGTTTATGACAGCGCCTGGCCATCAGGAGATTGGTGAGGGCCTGGACAAACGCATCCTTCCTGAACCAGGGGTAAAGCTGGTCATTCGAATATTGCCCCAGGTCAAACAATGATTCTGGCGGAAATGTGTTTGAGCAATTCTTTGCATCCAGCAGTTTAAGATATGCGTCAAAGGCGAGCGGTGCGATTTGTTGTTCAGCTTCGGGGATATCTTCGAGTTTAACGGACGTTTTCCACAAACCGACCAAAGTCTGGCCACAGCTGTTTCCTCTGTTTTCCCTGGTGAGTTTTGTGAGCATATCCAGGCTGGGCTGAGTGGCGTATATTCCCAGCGCAGGGCAAGCGTCATTAATGAGTGCGTTTTCGTTATTCTCAGCGGCCAGTGCCATCATCGCCAGAACTTCCGGTTCTGCCGTCTTGTTTGTTGCGAGGTAGAAAGCGCCCAACAGACGGATGGTTTCGTTTTTATGAAGGAGCAGGGATTTGGCAAGCGAAGCGAGATCGTCCTGACAGCCCGTTGCTGTGAGCTCTTCTGTGAGCAAACGCATGGCATCAGATGGCGTCAGGTTTTCTTTTCGTGCCAAAAGTGCGTCACGAAGTTTGTTGTTGTCCACCCACAGGCTTTGGGCCACTTGGTGACATGGTACAGATTCTGCTGCAGCTGCATCGGGAACCTCATTGTCTTCGGCTATCACCTCCTGTTTGGCCACCTCGGTTTGTGGTTTTTCTTCCTTTGGCGTTTTCGAGCAGCCCATGAGCCCGGCTGTGGCGAGGCACAAGGTACAGGTGAAGGCAACACGTCTGAATTTCATGGGCTCCTCTGATAAGATTGAGGTTGATTCGGTTGGGTGACAGACATATTCTGGCTGAAATATTCGCGTCATGAAAAGCGCAGTTTTTGCGCCTCATGAAAAATCTCAAAACTTGCGCTTACTTTCTGTTTACGCTCTTGCTTACCGCATGTCTTGCCATGAGCATTCCCGTTGCTGCCCATGCCGAAATCTACGATGAATCGGGCGAAACCCATGAGGTCTACGACCCCTATGAAACTTCACAGCAGGGGTTTTCGACCACAGGTCTGGAGCTCCGTTTGGGATTGGGTTATCTTGGGGGTATTGCTTCGGATTCGGTGGATAATGGCGCAATTTTTAATATCGACCTCGGCTATCGGTGGGACTGGGTTGGCTTTACGGTCGATTTGGGGCTGGGCGGTGTCTGGCTGGACAGGCTCACATTCTCAAGCAAGGATCGCTCGGATGCGAAATGGCCTTGCTTTATTGGCACATTGCATGTCAACGCGCTGTTTACCTACAATCTGGACAGGCTGGAAATCTGGGGAAAACTTGGGGGCGGTTTTGGGCTTGCCCTGATTTTCCCCACTTTGACCATAAAGGCTGCTGTGGGGGTCTCGTATCGTTTTACCGAAACGTTTGGCATGGGTGCCGACTTCGCTTACATGCCCATGCTGTCGATTTTCGGAAATGTCTATCACCTGATTGCGACCACAGGGCACCTTCGATTCCATTTTTAGCCTTTCTTTTTTGTGGGGGAGCATTGCTCCCCCACACCCCCTGCGATGCCTGTTGGCATCGCTTGTGGGTAGAGTGGCAGAGTGCATCGTTTGGGGATTAAGATGCGAGCCTCCGCCAGGGAGGGTAATCTCCAGCCGTGAGGTCATGTAGGGGCGTGGCGTGATGCGCCCCTATGGGTTTGGTCTCCTCCACAAAAAAAGTGCGAGCGCGTATTCGGGCCAAAGGCACCGAATAGCGCTTCGCCGCAGCCCGTATTCGGCCAGTTTGGCCGAATAGGGCGCGCCACATGAATTTTGTGTCATAAGGCCTTGACATGCATGCGCATAAAATGTGAACATTTGTTCAGTTATTTTGGCATGGGAGGCGGTCATGCGGACGATACTTCACTGCGATATCAATAATTGTTTTGCGAGCATTGAGATGCTGCGCGAGCCTGGGTTGCGCGTGCGTCCGCTTGCGGTTTGTGGTGATCCCGGGTTACGGCGTGGGATTGTGCTGGCCAAGAGTGAGTCTGCGAAGGTGTGTGGGGTGAAAACGGGGGATACGCTGTGGCAGGCTAGGGAGAAGTGTCCGAATATTCAGTTTGTGAAGGCGAGTTTTGGCCTTTACGGGCAGTATGCCAGGCGTTTCAGGCAGATTCTTTTGTCGCTGACGCCGCGGGTTGAGCCGTGCGGGCTTGATGAGTGCTGGCTGGATATGACGGGGGATATGGCGCGTTTTGGGGTGGATGAGGGGGTGCTTGGGGATTGGCTTCGGGTGCATATTAAACGCCATCTGGGTTTGACGGTTTCGGTGGGGGTGAGTTTTAACAAGGTGTTTGCGAAGCTTGCTTCGGATCTTAAGAAGCCGGATGCGGTCACGGTGATTGGGTTTGAGGATTTTTCTGTGCGCGTGTCGGGGGTTGGGGTGTCGCAGCTTTTGGGTGTGGGGCGCCAGACGGCGATGAAGCTTCGCCGGTGCGGCATCCAGACGATAGGTCAGCTTGCGCGGAGTGACGTGTGTTTTTTGCGGGGGATGTTTGGGAAATGCGGCGAGGACTTGTGGCGGCATGCGAATGGACTGGATGCGTCACCGGTGCGTACGCCGCAGGAGAGTTCGGGGCGTCAGACGCTGGGTCATGGCACGACGCTGCCGTTTGATTACGCTGATGCGGCGAGTCTTTGGCCTGTGGTGTTGCAGCTTTCGGAGCGCGTGTGGCATGGTCTTGTGGCAGAGGGGCTGCGGACGAGGGGGCTGGCGTTGACGGTTCGCGATGCTTCGCTGCGTTTTCATCTTTACCAGTGCCGTTTCAGGCATTGTCTGGTGTCGTCGGCGAACATGGCGGGTCTTGTGCTGATGATGTTGCGGCAGCAGTATGACTGGCTTTTGCCTGTGCGTGCGATTCAGGTTCGTGCGCTTTATCTTGAGTCTGTGTCAGCGCCGCGGCAGGGCGAATTGTTTGCGCAGGCGGGGGTCGGGCAGTGGCTTGAGTCCGGGGGGCAGGCGATAGATGCCGTGATGGGGACCATCAATGGGCGTCTTGGGTCGCACACGCTGAGGCGCGCCTCGCTGCTTAAGGGGATTTCGACTCAGCCCTGCCTGATGCCCGGGGTGAGTGTGCCGGGCGGTGATTCTCTAGATTAGTTCGTCATCGTCCTGGCCGTCGTTGTCTGGGGTGTCTTCAGCATCGTCGGGGGTATTGAAGTTGTCGTCGTCGTCGCCCAGGGCTGCGCGCAGTTTGTCCAGGCCGCTTCGTTCAACCTGGCGGATGCGTTCCCGCGTAAGGTTAAAGAGAACGCCGACATCTTCGAGGGTGATGCCGCCGCGGTCGGCGACATCAAGTGCGCAGGTTTCGGTCAGTTCCCAGACTTCGAGGTCGGGGAAGTTCATTTTGATAGAACCGGATTGCGGGACGATGTCGAGATACAGATGGTATTTGCAAGACACCCATGGGCAGGGTCTTGAGGCATTTCTGCAATCGCCACGGGAGACAGGACGGAACTGTTCGAAGGCCTGGAAGATGAGCTGTGCTTCTTCGATCTTCTCGCGCGTCAGCCCACGCACCGCGAGTGTCTTGGAGCGGCGCAGCCCGCGACGCGCGCCGCGTCTGGCAGTCGTCGTCCGAATGGGTCGCGATTGATTCGGATCGTCCATCATGGAAAGGCTCACAATATTTAATGAATGACTTGGTAACCAGAGCTGGCAGATGACCCCGCGGGGTTTGGTGCCATTGCCGTGTGGGCCGCTATTTTTGCCAGAATAACGCCCTGTGTCAAGCGTTACCTTGACTCACGTGTACGGGGTGCGGTGTTTTGTGGCAGGGCGCCGTTTTGTGGCTGTATGCGTTAAGCTTGAAAATGCGATCAAAGCGCGTTAAACAAAGTATGTTGTGGCACGCAATTTATGGCGTTGTATGTCGGAAAGGCAGCATATTGGCTTGTTTTTTCGTCACCACGGGATAACCCAAGGAGTCAATACATGGCAGGAATCAGCCTTGGCCGCCTCAGTCGTGGCCTGTTGTTTGGAAGTTTATTCATGTTTACCCTTCCTGCGGCGGCAGTGTTTGCGCAGGATACCAGTACTTTTCGCGACGAGATCCGTCGTCAGCAGATTCGGGTTGACGAGCTCAAGCGCGAGGAGATTCCTCGGTATAACAGCGAGATGGCGGAGATTTCCAGTTGGATAGATGAGGCGCTCATATTGATCGGCCGGGGGAATGTGCCCCAGGTTCGGATGCTGGTGTTGAAGTCGGGTGTCTATATCGACTATGTCGAAGCGAATTTGGCACGGGACAGGGCAGTCGCAGGTGCACGGGATGCGGAGTCACGTCTCAGAGCGCTCAGGGCGGATCATGGGAAGCTTGAGGCGATGGTCCAGCAGCTCAGTGCCGAGTCAGAGATTCTCAGACAACAACTTGATACCACAGCCAGTCAATAGCGCAGACGACGAACGGAGCAGGAAATCGTATGAAAAATATACACATCGGGAGATTGATAATTTGTTCTTCGCTGGCGCTTTGGGCGATGGGCTGTGGCCCGCAGCCCAAGCCTGAGGAGCTGACCCAGCTTGAGGCACTTCGTATGAGCGAAGAGTCTGCCGCCATCAATCAGGCGGCCCCTGAGGCCTTCAGGATTAGTACGACCTTGACGCAGAGGTCGGTCGAGGCCTGGCAGAGGGGGGAGCTGGCGCAGGCCAGAACTTTTGCATCCTTAGGACAGCGCCAGTATGCGACAGCACAGGCAGAAGCGACTCGTATTGAGTCAGAGGCTCGCCAGGTGGCGGCAGAGGCAGAGATCAATACCCTGACGCAGCAGATGGAGACCCTCAGGGCACGACAGGATGGGCTTGAGAAGAGCATTGCGTTGATGAAGACCAATATTTCGACGGCGGATATGGCCAATGTTGAGCATCGGATTCAGATGGCGCTGACGGAGCGTGAGAGGGCAGTTGGGGTTGAAGGGGACGTGTTACAGCGAGAGGTATTTTTGGCAGCCGAGGCGAAGCTTGCGGAGGCAAGGGACAGGAGTGCCCATGGCCGCCGTGAAGAGGCTGGCCGGGCTGCGGAAGAAGCGCGCCTGTTGTATGTTCAGGTTTTCGAAGCGGCACAACCCATTTTTGCTCAAAAGCTTGATTCTGCCAGGTCGGCACAGCGCCAGAGGCAGCTCTTTGAGGAAGCACAGGCGATCGTTGGTCCGAGTTATGTGCTCACCGACATGCGGAGCACGAGGGTAATCTTTGCCGGGTCATTTGACAGGGACAGGGTCGTGATACTGCCTTCGAAGCTGGATGCGTTCCGACGGCTGGCGGAGATGGCCAGGAAATATGAAGATGCGACGATTGTGATTGAGGGATTCACACAGACGCGAACGAGTCAATTCTTTGAGGTGAGCCAGCGCCGTGCAGATGCCGTGCGTGATTTTCTGATTAGCCAGGGCATTGCTCACAACCGCATCATTACGACCGCCAGGGGCAGGGATAGTATTCGGTATAACGAGAACGTGACTGCCAATCGCGGGCTTAATGACCGTGTTGAAATCAGTCTGACGCTTCCATAATGTCAGCGCCGTTGTTTTCGCGAACGCGGATACTGCTGGGGGAGGGGGATTTTGGCCGGCTTGAATCTGCTCGCGTTGTGGTGGTGGGTTATGGTGCGGTAGGTGGGTTTGCGGTTGAGGCACTGGTGCGAAGTGGCGTGGGTCACATTCGCATCATGGATGCCGACTGCTTTGAGGCCTCGAATGTGAACCGCCAGATTGGGGCGCTGGCATCGACGCTGGGTTGCAGGAAGGTCGAGGCGGGGCGTGAGCGTTTATTGGCGATTAACCCCGTGCTTGATGTGGAGGCAGTGAACATCTTTGTTGACGAAACCTCTTATGGGCGTGTGACGGGGGCATTTTCGGACGGCGTGCTGCCTGATCTTGTGATCGATGCGATAGACACGCTCGAAGCGAAGGCCGGGCTCCTGGCGCATTGTGTCAGGGCGGGCGTGCCGGTATTGAGCAGCATGGGGGCGGCGCGCAAGCGCGATATGTCGGCGATTCGGGTGGGTGACATTTCGAAGACGGCGGTTTGCCCGTTGGCGCGGTGTCTTCGGAAGCGCCTCAGGGCGCTTGGCGTCGAGCGCGGGGTGAGGTGTGTGTATTCGGTGGAAGAGGCCGCAGAGGAGACGCATTTTTCCCGGTGCCATGGGGAGGAGCCACCGGCTGGGAGCATTCAGCGTCCAGCCCTTGGAAGTCTTGTGACGGTGACGGGAGCCTTTGGTTTAAGGCTTGCTTCTGAGGCCATTGCGCATCTCACGGCAGGGGCGGGGACAAATTCGTGACAGGGCCAATGGTGTGATTGACAAAAAGTGCGAATAGTGGTTTGATGCTGCGGCGGCACTTATGTTTCAGTGTTCGACATCCGGGGCGAAGTCTGAGCGCGCCAGCTGAGAGCTAAGGAGTACAGGCATGCAGTTTAAGAGTGGATTACGTGGCATTCGTACGGCGTTGTTATTGGGAGCGTTGCTGACGCCGTCGTTGGCTTTTGGGCAGGGATTTGATTTTGGGACCGATGATGACGCGGATGGCGGCGGTTTTGATTTTGGCGCCAATTCTGCGCCGGCCGCAGCTGTTGTGGTTGATACTTCTTCGTCTGCCTATGCCCAGTACACGCAGGCGCGTCAGCTGATTGATGCCGGACAGTTTGCTCAGGCGGCACAACTGCTTCACGATACGATAGCCGTGGGCGATGATGCTTCGTTTGCGATTGCTGCGCAGTTGCACTTTGAGCTTGGGCGTGCACTTTTCGAGCTGGGTTTTTATCAGTCCGCGCTGAATCATTTCGATATGGTTCTTCAGCAGGGAACGGGCAGCAAGGAATTTGATGCGGCATTGCCGTTTCTGGTTTTGATAGGCCGCGAGCTTCCCGGTGAGCCTCGCCGTTTTTCCCGAGTTTATGACAACTTCCTCGACAAGTTCCCGGTGGAGGTGCCCCCGGCACTGCACTCGGAGGTCGGGTATCTTTTGGGCATGGCCGCTTATCGCGAGTCGAAGCTCGACGATGTGGTTTTCTTCGTCGGTCACGTGGCAAGGGACAGCGTCTTTTATCCGAGATCCCGTTATCTCGAAGGCGTGACCTATGTTCGCCAGAACAAGGGTCAGGAGGCGGTGGACTCCTTCAGAGAGGTTCTGCGCTGGCTTGAGGACAGGGAAAAAGCAGGCCGGCTGTCGTCGGAAGAGAGCCGTTTGCGCGAGTTCACCGTGATGGCGCTTGCGCGGGTATTTTACCAGGTCGGGGCGACGCTCTGGAAGATGGGCGAGCGCGAGAAAGCGAGCAATTCCTGGAGCACAGCCATCAAGTATTACAATGCTTTCTCCCGCGACAGCCGCATGTGGCTTGACTCGCTCTTTGAGGCGAGCTGGGCTTACTATCGCGTGGACAACTTTGGCAAGGCGCTGGGTCTGCTGCTGACGCTCAACAGCCCCTTCTTCAGCGACAAGTACTATCCCGAGGCCATGTTGCTTCAGGCGACGATATACTACACGAACTGCCACTACGATCGCGTCGTCGACATTCTGACCGACTATAAGGCAGCCTATGGGCCGCTTAAGGATCAGATCGACAGGCTTGTGGCGCGTCTTTTCCAGCCGGAGGAGGTTTACGAATTCCTCCAGATGGTCAGCCGTGCCGGCAGGGGTTCCTACGATCCGACACTGCAGCAGGTGTTGAATGCCGCTGTTCAGGATCGTGCACTTCTTCGTGGTTTGTCCTATATCAATTTGCTTGATGAGGAAGTGCAGCGCATTGCTTCAACAGCGGGGATTGCGAATTCATCTCTGGGCCAGGCAATGAAGCAGGAACTTGAAGCCGTCAGGATGTTGTCGATTGTCGATGTGGGTAAAAAGGGCAAAGAGCGCCTTGAGCGTTTGCAGGATGAATTGCGTGACCTTTCAAACCGGGCCCTCGACATTGAGATCGAGACGACGGAGAAGTTTGCGCAGCGCGTTGATCTCAAGACGCAGGATCCGAATGCCATCCTTGAGTTCCAGAGACAGATCAACGAGGTCATGAGTGCGGATGATGAGCACCTGTTCTGGACATTTGACGGCGAGTACTGGTGGGATGAACTTGGTTACTATTGGTACTTTATCCCGTCGCGTTGTGGCCGCTAAATTGTTTTGACGTTTTAGGGCGCGGTAAACCGCGCCCTAACGTTGTTTTTGGGGCGCGATTTATCGCGCCCCTGATTGCTTGTGAAATGTGGTTTGATGTCGTACACTGAGCGTGCTGGTGTCAACATGTGTCCGGCAAGTCGCCTGTGGTGGTCTTTGATGTCGCTGCAAGCGGGAGGGCGCATGACAGGCGCCCTCTCCCCATGCGGGCGCGCCGCAGGCGGAGGGGGGCGGTGCGTATGCGCGGACCCGCCCCTGAAGGGCGGGGAGCACATAGCAACGCTGGGGGGAGACTTCCCCCCACACCATTCACTCTAAACTATGATGAGAAGTGCACAGGCTGGCTTGTGTGCGTCGCTCTACTTGGCGGAACCAGCCACTCATTTTCCTAAGGAGAAATTTATGTCAGAGAAATCGCAGAAGGCAGCCGTCGTCGTTCAGGATGATCGTACGGGGATGGATGATGCGACGCTCGTTCGGGCGGTGATCGACCATTTGCGTTATTCGTTTGCGAAAAATAGCCACACGGCGTCGGCGGATGACGTGTACCTGGCAACGTCGCTGGCAATCCGCGATCGCCTCATTCATCGCTGGATGAAGACGATGAAGCGTTACTATGTCACGGGTGCCAAGCGCGTGTATTACCTTTCGGCAGAGTACCTTTTGGGCCGTTCGATGGGGAACAACCTTCTCAACATGGGGATGTACACGACGGCGCAGAAGCTGTTGGCGGAGCACGGGATTGTGCTGGATGAGATCGAAGCGGAAGAGCCGGATCCCGGGCTTGGCAATGGGGGCTTAGGGCGTTTGGCGGCATGTTTTCTGGATTCACTGGCGACGCTGGGTTATCCGGCGATGGGCTATGGTATTCGGTATGAGTTTGGTATTTTTAAGCAGTCGTTTAAGGATGGGTGGCAGGTAGAGAGCCGGGATCCGTGGCTTGAGCGGATGAATCCGTGGGAGATGGCGCGCCCGGACCTGGCGGCGACGGTCAACTTTGGCGGCACGGTCGAGCATCGTACGGATGAGGACGGCAATCTGCGCTGCGACTGGGTCAACACAAAAAAAGTGCGGGGCATCCCTTATGACATGCCCATTGCCGGCTACGATACGGAGACAGTAAACTCGCTGCGCCTCTGGGCGGCGCATGCCACGGATGACTTTAATCTGGGCATTTTCAATGCAGGTGACTTCCGAAAGGCCGTTGAGGACAAGGTCATCAGCGAGACGATATCGAAAGTGTTGTATCCTGCCGACAACAATCCCGAAGGCCGTGAGCTTCGCCTCAAGCAGCAGTATTTCTTTGTTTGCTGTTCGATTCACGATATTGTTCGCCGCTACAAGAAAACGCATAAGGATTTTGGGCAATTTGCGGACAAAGTGGCCATTCAGCTCAATGACACGCACCCGGCGATTGCCGTTGCCGAGCTGATGCGCGTGCTGGTCGACCTTGAGCATGTGAAGTGGGAGGACGCCTGGTCGATCACCGAGAAAGTCTTTGGGTATACCAACCACACGCTGCTGCCCGAGGCATTGGAGCGGTGGCCGCTGCCGATGTTTGAGAAGCTTTTGCCGCGCCATCTTGAGATCATCTATGAAATCAACCGGCGCTTTCTGCTTCGGGTTCATATTGCCTATCCCGGAGATTATGCGATGCAGCGCCGGGTGTCGATTATCGATGAGACGGGCGAGAAGTTCGTGCGCATGGCCAATCTTGCAGTCATTGGGTCGCATTCGGTTAACGGTGTGGCGGCACTGCACTCTGAGCTGGTCAAGACCGATCTCTTTGCGGATTTCGTCAAACTCATGCCGGAGCGGTTTAACAATAAGACCAATGGGGTGACGCTTCGCCGGTGGATGCTTTCTTCGAATCCCGAGCTTTCGGCGCTGATCAGCGAGAAGATTGGGACGGCGTGGGTCAAGGATGCTTCCCAGCTGAAGAAGCTCGATGCGTATGCCGACGACAAAGCTTTTCTCGATAAAATTTTGGCGATTAAGGCGCACAACAAGACGCGCTTTATGCACCAGTACCTGCCTTTTGAGGTTTCGACCGACATGCTGTTTGACGTCCAGGTCAAGCGCATCCACGAGTACAAACGACAGCTCCTTAATGTGCTGCATGTCATTCATCTGTACCGGCTGCACAAGAAGGCTCCCAACGTTCACCGCGTGCCGCGGCTGGTGCTTTTTGGCGGAAAGGCAGCGCCAGGATACGTTGCGGCAAAGCTTCACATCAAGCTCATCAACGATGTGGCCCGCATCATTAACGACGATCCGACAATCAAAGATAAGCTCCGGGTTTACATGTGTCCGAATTACTGCGTTTCGATGGCAGAGGTCATTATTCCGGCGGCGGATTTGTCCGAACAGATATCGACAGCCGGCAAGGAGGCCTCGGGTACGGGCAATATGAAGTTTGCGCTCAATGGTGCGTTGACGATTGGCACGCTGGATGGCGCCAATATCGAAATCCGCGAGCAGGTCGGCGAGGAGAATTTCTTCCTGTTTGGGCTGACCGAAACTGAAGTTAAGACGCTTCAGGCAGAGGGTTATGACCCCAGCGCTCACATCGAAGAGTGCGAGGATCTGAAAGCCGTGCTCGACATGCTTGAGTCAGGTTTCTTCTCCCCCGAAGATCGCACGCGGTATCGCGACACCGTCCAATGGCTCAGAACACAGGATCCCTATATGCTGTGCGCCGATTTCAACAGCTACATTACCTGCCAGAAGGCCGTCGAAGACGCTTTCCGCGATAAGTACGGCTGGGCCAAAATGTGCGTTCACAACATTGCCAGGATGGGCTTCTTCTCGTCGGATCGCACGATCCACCAGTACGCACAGGAGATATGGAAGCTTTCGCCGGTTCAGGTACAGGACGGGGATTAGCGGGAAGGGGGCAGGCCCCCTGCGCCGCTATCGGCCGCAAACCCCCGTCGCCTGTGGCGCCACCCCCTTTAAAAAGGGGGTGCGGCCGATACGCGTCTACCCCCTGTGCGGGCCTCAGACGCCGGCCCGCAACGCCCGGCTGGTGCGACTGTGTCGCACGGGCGAACGCAGTTCGCCCCTACGAGGCGACCGCTTGTTGTCAGTTGGGCGACCGCAAGGGTCGCCCCTACTTGTTACCCTTGACGAAAACGTGGCGGTGTTTCAAAACCCTGTTTGACACGGCATGACTGTTCGTTTACGCAGTAGTTAACACCCACAAGCAATGCGCAGCATTGCAGGGGGTGTGGGGGAACAAGTTCCCCCACGAAAAAATGCGCTAACAGGGGGCGAAGATGACCTTAGACAAGCAGCTGGGACGGATGATTCGGCGGGCGAGGCGGCGGCTGTGGGCGCGTCGTCTGGTGCGCTGGTCGACCAGGCTGCTGTCGGTGTCGCTTGGGGTTGGGGCTGTTCTTGTTTTGATTCACGGTTTTTTGGGGGTGGGGTGTGTTTGGTGCTGGTGTCTGGTGGCTTTGCCCTGGGTGGCGGGGGGGATCGCCGCCTGGCCCTGGAAGTTGCCGGCCATTGAGATCGTCAAGGCCATCGATTTGGCGAATGGGCTGGATGAACGCCTGTCGTCTGCCTGGGATTTTTTAAATCGGAAAGAACCGACGCCATGGATGCAGGCACATCTGAAAGATACTGCCAGTCGCCTGGATGACACGAGAGAGCGCGATTTCGGGCGCCGGACGTTTCCCATCGAAAAGCCTGGCCATTGGGCTTATGTGGGGTGGGGGGCGCTGCTTCTTGTGGCATCGGCAGCGGGGCTGCACTTAATCGACAAATACGGGGTGGATAAGAAGATATCGTCGCTTCCCCCCGATGTCATCGAACCGGTGGCAGCCAAATCGAATCTCGATGAGGTCAGCCTTGCGCTGCGCGAGGAGCAGGCACGGGGTCTTCAGGCGCTTGCCCAGACCCTTGATGATCCAGACCTCAAACAAGCAGCCGACATGTTGGCCGAAATCCTTGCCGACGAAGCTCAGGGCAAACTCTCGGCCGAGGAATTTGAGGCGCGGTTGGCGGCACTCGAAGCCATGCTCGACAAAAGCGCACCTGCTCCACGCGAGGAGCAGCAGAAGCTCGATGAGATCATCAGGAATGCCGTTCAGGAATTTACCCAGATGAAGGAGGATCCGGACACGCGCGAGCTTGCCCAGGCCCTTGAGGAGAGTAACTACGACAAAGCTGCCGACATTCTCAAATCCCTCCTCGACAGCCTTGCTCCCAAAGATCAGAAAAAGCTCGAAAAGCTTGCCAAGATGTTTGCCGACCTGGCCAAAAAGCTCGATATGACCGATCCTGAGCTTAAGGCGGCCATAAAGAAGAATCAGGATCTCGTCGATCGGCTTAAGGAACAATTTGAGAAGACAAACAAACTGACGGACGAAGAAAAGCGGGCTTTTGATGAGGCCTCCAAGCGGTTTGAGGCGGATCGTCAGCGCGCGGAAGCGCAGAAGTCTGCCGATAAAACTGCTCAGGCGCTGGACAGGATTCAAAAGGGCCTTGAAAAGACCGCCAAAGACATTACTCCGAAGGCTCAGGATCCGAATGCTCAGGCGCAGTCCGGGTCAACGCAGGAGGTTCCGGGGGGGGATGAACAGGGACAACTTCAGGAACGACCGGACGCCAATGCACAGGAGCCCTCTGGCCAGCCGTCAGACACTGATGCGCAGAAACCGTCCGGGACGCCCGCCGAAGGCAGCGAGCAGATGGGCACTGATGACAAACAGATGGGGGCCGAGGAGGCGCTTCGCGAAGAGGCCAGAGATCGCGCAAAACAGGATGCTCAAGAGGCCATGCGCGATTTGACCGACAAAATGCGACGTGACGCCGAGGAGCACAAAGGGGGGGATAAAGACAACGAAAAGTCGAAGGAACGCTCCGAGAATATGGAGGATTTCCTTGAGCGCGCCAAGGGTGGGCAGAAGAAAGAATCACCTCAGCCCACACCAGACTCTGAACAGGGGCAAAAGCAAGATGGCAAACCCGGTCAGGAACAGCAAAGTGGCCAGGAGCAGAATCAAGACCAGCAGGGAGGCAAGCCCGGTCAGGAACAACAGGGTTCACAAGCGCAGAGCCAGGATCAGTCTGGTCAGGAACAGCAGGGGTCACAAGAAAAGCAGGATCAGCAGGGTGATCAGTCCAGCCAATCTCAGCAAAGTGGCCAACAAGGCGGCCAGGAACAACAGGGTTCGCAAGATCAGCAGTCTGGGAAACAGTCTGGCCAGGCCGAGGGACAGCAGGGGGGGGATACGCACATGGGGCAGGGAGCAATGGGACATCAGGGTGGGCACGACCCAAGCGAGGGCCCGGCGACAGAGCTGGATGTTCGCACCAGGGATGAGCGCCTGGAGGGCATGCAGGGCGCTGCACCTACCACGAGTGAGGTCATTCGGGAGGCAAGTCAGAGTGGGTTTGTGACGGAGTCATACAGGGAGGTGTTCCAAACCTACGAGCGGGCTGCCGAAGACGTCCTGGAGCAGGAACAGGTGCCGCAGGGCTATCGCCAATATGTCGAGCGCTATTTTGATATGATCCGTCCCAAATAGAGATGTGTGCCATCTTTATAGACTTTTGTTTTAATCATTAGTTTTTTTCTTTCTATCGATACACATGCCAGGGGGGCGTTGTGTGCGCGAACGCCCCCCTTGGCGAGCCCCCCGCGCGCTTTGCCTCGTCGAGACGACATCCATGTCGTCGCTCCGAGGCGCCCCGACATCCGTGTCGGGGTCATTGGCACCAGCGGTGGTCATCGGTATTGAGGGCATTTTAAACAGCGGATCTCATCTTCCGTTCGCATTGTTGGGTAGTAAGCCACAAACAGTGCATTTTGCCACTTCCACCCACAAGCAATGCGTGCACCCCTCCGTCGGCTTCGCCGCCACCTCCCCTGGAGGGGAGGCACGCATGGGGTGTGGGAACCCCCTAGCAGCTTCGCTGGCGTCCCCCTAAAGGGGGAGCAGCTCCCCCACAAAAACAAACTACAACATTTGATTAAAGCGGGCTATTTGGCGGCGTTTTCCTGTGGCGGCGTAGTGTTTGTAGTCGTCGAGGATCGTTGCGTGGTCGAAGCAGAGAGGTTCGGGGAGGGCATTGAGGTCGAAGTATCGAGCTTCTTCGGCATCGTCGGCACCCAGGGGATCGCCCTTGGCATGGGCAATGAAGATGACTGAGAGGGTATGCAGCCGCGCGTCGCGAGCGGGATCCGAGTAGACATCGAAGAGTTCTTCAAGCACGACATCCAGGCCAGTTTCTTCTTTGGCTTCGCGGATGGCGGCGGCTTCGACACATTCGCCCTCGTCGACAAAACCGCCGGGAATGGCCCAGCCATGGGGTGGGTTCCTGCGTTTGACGAGCACAACGCTATTGTCTCGTACGATGAGGATGTCGGCAGTGGGGGTGGGATTTCGGTATTCGGGCATGATTTTATACCTCTTTTAGGGAGAAGCGCTGATCACAGGTTGTTTATTTTAGTCATTCAATATTTGCTTCTTGCCGATATTCATTGCCAGGGGGCGTTGTGCATAGCCCCCAATTTGTTGTCGAACTAAATCATTGCGTTCTATGCGAAAGACTATTTGGGTATAAGTCTTTCGTGTTTTTTGTTCAGCCCCGCTGGGGCTGGTTATAGGGAGGAGCCTAATCCGCCGGTTCTGTTCGCTCTGCTCACTCCACCGGCGGTTATTCACGTTATCGCACCTCCGGCGCTCATGAAATCAGCAACCATGCTCTATATGGACAATAGACAACTGAACTGAAATACTTAAAATTAAGTTGGCCCCTATGGGAACGTTGCGTGCAGCAGTTTTGAAGGACATCTTAAATTTCCTGTTTGCCTTGTTGGGTACCAAGCCAAAAACGACACATTTTGCCACTCTACCCACAAGCAATGCGCAGCATTGCAGGGGGTGTGGGGGAGCAATGCTCCCCCACGAAAAAATAAAAAAAACTACTCTTCGTCGATGACGTCGCCCAGGAGGTCGTAGTCGGTGGTGTCGACGATTTTGACTTTGACGAAGTCGCCGATTTTGGCGGGTTCCTGGTCGCTGTATTCGTAGGAGAGGTAGACTTGTCCGTCGACTTCTGGTGCCTGTCCGTGGTAGCGCCCTTCGAGGACGAGGGGATGTTCCGGGCTGGGGCCGTCAACGAGAATTTCGAGCGTTTCTCCAAGTTTTTGAGCCATTTTGCGCGCATGGATAGCTTGTTGGGCGGCCATGATGCGGTCGCGTCGTTCGCGGCGCACCTCGGGGGGGCATTGATCTGGCCTGTCGCCGGCGAGCGTGCCTGGTTCGGGGGAGAACTCGAAGACGCCAAGGCGGTCGAATTGGATATCTTCGAGCCAGTCGATGAGGGTTTGGACGTCTTTTTCGGTTTCGCCTGGGTAGCCGGCGATGAGGGAGGTGCGCAGCGTCATGCCGGGAACTTCTCGCAGCTGCCTCAGGAGTTTGTCCTGGGTGTCCTGGGTGACGCTTCGTCGCATGTCGTCGAGAATATGCTGGGAGATGTGCTGTAAAGGAATATCGACGTAAGGAAGGATCTTGCCCTGGCCCAGCCGTTGGATAAGGGTGGGTGGGAAGTTCCAGGGGTAGGCGTAGAGAAGGCGAATCCAGGCAATGCCATGGATGTTTTCGAGGGCGTCGAGGAGGTGCAGGAGACCATCTTTGAGACTGATGTCAGTGCCATAGCCCGTGAGTTCCTGGGCCACGAGGACGAGCTCGCGGACGCCGCCCTCGGCAAGGTTTTGTGCTTCCTGAACGAGACTTGGGATTGGGCGCGATATTTGGCGGCCGCGAATGAGGGGGATCGTGCAGAAACTGCATCGGCGGTTGCAGCCTTCGGAAATCTTGAGATAGGCATAGGACTGTGGCGCCGCCAGCTGCCGTGCCAGGAAATAATCCTCGTCGGGGTTGGGCGGTATCTGCTCAATGGCGCGCAGGATGTCCGGCAGCTGGTGCGTTGTCAGGAAGGCATCGACCTCCGGCAATGAAGCTTTGAGATCTTCCATTTCGTTCTGGAATCGCGAGGTGAGGCAGCCTGCTACGACGAGGCGTTTGCGCCGGCCGGTGCGCCGGCCGCGTTTTTTTTCGGCGGCACACTCCAGGATGACATCAATGGACTCCTCGATCGATGACTGGAGAAAGGCACAGGTGTTGACCAGAATGGCATCGGCCGACGCCGGATCCGGTGTCAGTGTCCAGCCGTGCCGTTGCAAAAGCCCAAGCATGACTTCGCTGTCAACGCGCGTTTTGGAACACCCGAGGGAAATGAGATGGAGTTTTTTCAAGGAGAACCTCGTAGTTGTTTTTTTGTGGGGGAGCTTGCTCCCCCACACCCCCTGCAATGCCTGCGGCATTGCCTGTGGGTAGAGGGCGAAATGCATCGTTTTGGCCACATACCCTGCATGGCATGCAGAGAAGTTATCATTTGCTGTCATTCGACGCTTTGGGATATGGTAAACTGCTATAGTAGAGTTCATCAGGACAAATATCCTGGCCGTGAACCCACTCGATACTTAAGCCACCCAGTTTAACCGTATTAAACAATGCCAAATTTTTAAGCTCTGCAAATGGCTTAAAGTCAAAATAGGGCTTAACATCGAATAATCTTTGCTCTGCATTGTCGAACGTTATGAGCAAGCAATAATCTGCCTGTGGAACGACATTAACTGCTCTTGGACGACTCATACGCTTACCTCAACTATGTTCATTATAACTTCCCTATCTTCTTCAACAAAGGCTCAAACGCTTGACGAAGCTTGCAAACCGATATGGGCCTATCTTAAACAGTTTTGGCAATCGGAATCCCTCCAATCTCTGCATAATAAAACAGGTTGTGTGCATGTCGTGCCGCAAACGCTTCAAATTTTTCGATTTCCTCGTCGGTAAAGCCATCACACATCACTCACGTATAGGATGGCAAGCTTATGCGTGCAGAGTCGAAACCACCATACTTTGGTCGCTCAAAGTGGACGAGAACCGTCTTAACGCCGTTGTCATCTTTTAGGTGAGAATGAACGATCTCAGTATCATCGACCAGTGTCATGTATGGATACATCATGGCAAGACTTCCTTGTTAGAGAAAAAGCAGAAGATTTGACAGCTAAGTTCCGTTAAGCATACGTTCAGCGGCTATGGTGAGGAATTCAGATCTGTTTTTTGTCACGGCGTCGATTTTAGCCATAAGCGAAGAATCCATGTAAACTGTATACTTCTTCGGTTTTGAAACTGGAAACGCAGAAACTAAACCCACGACAAAACTGTAGTTGTCTTCCCATGTCTTCCATTCTTCCCATTCGAGCTTAATTTGCTCTAAACTCCTTGCTACAGGCAAATCACGCTTGTCCTCTAAATATAGCGCAACCGCGACATGTGCATTGCGCATTGCGTCGTCATAATCTTTACCTGCGGAGAAACATCCGGGTAAATCAGGAAACACAACGCCGACGTTATCGGCTTCTTTGTCCGTTTCAAAAAGTGCGATATATCTCATGTGCCCGCCCTCCGGGTGCTATCTGTCCTTTTCGGCTCTCCGCGCTCTTTCCGAGTCGCTCATGTACCCACCCTCCAGGTGTCACCAGCCCCTTGCTGACAAAAAACGATTTCTTTTCTCAATCGTCGCAAACACCAGCTTGTTTTAATATGCTATTCGCTGTTCCAACAGGTAATGTGCCCTTGTGATTGGGAATGACGATCACTCCCTGCTTCTCAGAGTGTTCGAATATCTGATGACTGCCTTTAGCTCTAACAAGTGTCCATCCTTCTTTTTCTACCATTCTGATTAAGTCCTTTGCTGTGTATCTCTTGGGCATTGCGTACTCCCTCTCTGTCTCACGAACAGATTTATACCGCAATATTGCGGCATAGTCAATGATACGTGCCCTATACAGCGAAAAAACGACATCGTCAGAAAAACCTGTAGGGGCGCGCTAGTCGCGCGTCCGCGCAACCATGGTCGCTATATGGCACTGGGGGGTCGGTTTTTTTCCGGTCACCGCTGTGTCGATTTATTTTGTGTGTCGCGCGCGTCCGCGCAACCATGGTCGCTATAGGTGGCAGCCAGACACCAAAAACGGCCAAAAAAACGCGTCCGTGCGACCATAGGTCGCCAGCCAGGCGTTGCGGAGCGGTGTTTGTAGGGGCGAATAACCATTCGCCCCTGCGGCGGGGCGTTGCGGGGTGTCCCCGCAGAGGGGGTAGACGCGTATCGGCCTGTAGGGGCGACCGTCCCGGTCGCCCGCGCGACGCAGTCGCCAAGGCCGATAGCGGCGTAGGGGGAGGCTTCCCCCCTAAGGCATCGGTGTGTTGCCAAAAACGATAGCACTTTGCCTTTCACCCACAAGCAATGCGTAGCATTGCAGGGGGTGTGGGGGAACGAGTTCCCCCACGAAAAGAAAAAATGAAAATGCTCTAAAGCTTTTGCTGCGCCTCGAAACGCCGTTTAACTTCGAAGCAGAAGTCGTCCAGGACGGAATCTGGGATGAGATCGCCGTTGAAGGCCAGGGTGAGGGAGAGCAGGCCGTCGTGTTCTGCGACGTGGTAGAGCTGGCTTTCGGCGATTTTGCTTGGCATGCATTCGAGTGGCCCGACGTTGACGGCGCCTTGGATTTCGCCGTGTTGGTGGGCGTAGAGTGGGGTGCCGAGGGTGAGGATTTCTTCGCCGACGAGTTCGATGCGCAGGTAGGGCTGTGCGGTGTTGAGGATGGTTTGGACGTCGTGGCGTTGTGGCCAGTTGAGGGCTTTGGCCATGGGTTTGTACATGGCGCGCAGGATGTGGCGGATGATGTTGGAGGTGACGATGTCGGAGGCTGATGTCGCGGTTTTGAGGATGCTGCGGTTGATGATGTCGGCGTATTCGAGCCATTCGCTGAAGTGGGCGAAGCGGACGCGCAGGCCGCGCTTTTCGAGGGCGTCGATCATGAAGTCGTTGGCGAAGGGGTCATTTCGGACGTAGATTTCGCCAGTGAGGCAAACGGTGGGGACGGCACGTTTTGTTTTGATGGCGGCAAAGTCGCGGGCGGCACTTTTCAGGATGTCGGCGATGCCGAAGAAGGTGCCGGAGAGGATTTCTTTGGCGACGAAGGGCTGCCAGAGGTTTGGGTTTGGTGGGTTTTCGAGAAGCGCGACGAGCCGTTTGTAGTGCCGGTCGTAGACAACCCTGGCGGCGCCCGGGCGCGCCTCGACGGGGCGGACGTCGTAAAGGGCGGCCATGAGGGTGTCGCATGCCACGAATGCCGTATAGATCATGATGACGGCGGTCATGGGTACACCTTCGGAGTAGTCGGTATCGCTGAGGGACCAGACCTGGACGCGATCCTGCAGGTCGAGTCGCTTTAGGATGATTTTGTCGAGCAGGTTATAGCAGCCGAGTCGGCATGGACCATTTGAGCGCGGCATGAAGAAGATGAGGCGTGCATCGTCTGGGGCTGCCTCGACGGCTTCGAGGAGGGAGCCGAGCGTGATGAGCATAGGGAGGCATTCTTTGCCGGAGGTGTATCGGCGACCCAGGAGGAGGCTTTTTCGGGTGGGCAGAGGGAGGGTGCGGCAGTCGGCACCCAGGCCGCGAAAGCCCGCCGCAATGATGCCGGCGTTGTCGCCCATGGGGGGGATGAGGAGCGTTGCCCGGTCTCGAATGGCGCGCATGAGGGGGACATTTTGGCGCTCAAGGGCGTGCAGATCCTGGGGGGGCTGGGAGAGTTGGGCGCTTTGGTATTCGCGGGTGCAGTGCAGGAAGGCTTCGACGCGCGTTTTTGAGCCGGCATCACCCGAGTGACCGTCGGTTTCGATCACGGTATAGGGTTTGCCCTGCATGATGAACTGGAAGAAGTGGAGGTTAAAGCTGTCCGGGCCACAGCCATAGTTCGAGCACCAGAGCGCGAATTGGCCGGGCGTTTTGCGGATTTGGGTCGCAGCACGCAGATTGAGTTGGCCATAGCTCCAGTAGATATTGGTGTAGAGGGGCTCTTCTTCGTCGATGGGGTAGCAATCGACGGGGATGGCCATGGCGCCAAGCTCGCGCAGGAGCGCAGGGACGTTGCTGTTGAGCGCGTGGTTGTGGATTGTATAGTTGCGGCCAAGGACGATGACCGTCAGCAGGTCGTTTGCCTTGGCAAAAGCCAGCGCACGGCGGCCCAGCGACATCAGCTTGTCTTCGAAACCTGCCTGGGCAAAGCTGGCTTTTTGGAATGCTCGCTCGAAAGCGGCGGCCTTGATGCCAAGATGCTTGCCGATGGCCTCACAGGATGTCCTGAATATCGGATCCCTGAGGTTTTTTGGCCCAAAATCGATGACCGGTGAGATCAAACGCGATTTGTTGAGGCGAAGATCGTGCCTGAGGAGATCCGGACAGGATTGGACAACGGGGCAAATGGTGGCATACGCCTCGTCGCCGGAAAACTTGCCGCAGCGCATCATGGGAAGAAAGAGATAGTCACAATCAGATTCGGCCATGCGCGCGGCCAAGCCCTGAAAATGCTGCATGGGCGCGCAGAACTGTACATTGCTCCGGTCGAGGCCGCGCTTGAGATCCTCCAGACCCTGGCTGTGAAAGACCTTCACGTCGAAACCGAGTTCATAAAACAGGGTGGCGAAGAAGGGGAAGAGCGATTTGTTTTGGAATTCTTCGCTGATGGCGATGCTTCGCAGGCCGCGAGGAGCGAGTTTGGTGATAATGCCGTCGATAACCTCCTGGCGGCCGCGGAAGGGATCGGGCGAGAGGTTGGGGAGCTTGGTGAGATTTCGGCTTCCCTTGTCCCATAGCGAGCAGGCGCCGCCCCAGGTGAATTGAAGCGAATTTTGGCCGATTTGAACCTGGATTTTGTCGATTTTGCAGCGATTGCCGCTGCCGCCGCAGCCTTTGTTCGAGTTGCAGACGAAGACCTGGCGCGATGAGATCTCGGCCGACATGAAGGCATCAAGCGGCAGGGGGGGCTGAATTTCGAGCGTTTTCTGTGCCAGTCTGGCAATGCCAAAGGCACCGATGGTGCCGGGATTGGGCGGGATGATGACGTCTGCCTGCGTCTGGCGCACCACGGCTGCGGCCAGTGCGTCGGCATGAAAGGGCATCCCCTGGCAAAAAACCACCTCTCCGACGCTGCGGTTGCCTTTGACGCGATAGAAATAATTGAGGACGACAGAGTCGTAGATGCCGGCCAATATGGCTTCGGTTTCTACGCCGGCGGCCACAGCGTCCTCAATGACCTGGCTCATGAAAACGGAGCAGTGCTGCCCCAGGCTCACCCCGCGCGTCCCGCGGATGGCCGCCTGCGACAGGGCTTCGAGCGACTCAAATCCTTCGAACTTCTTGCCCTGCTCCTCGATAAAAGAGCCAGTGCCGGCTGAGCAGGCCTCGTTCATGGCTGCGTCGACGATTCGCCCCTCGGAGAGGCGGATATATTTCGCATCCTGACCGCCAATCTCGAAGATGGTATCGACTTTTGGCTCAATGGCGCGCGCGCCTTCGGCATGGGCGGCGATTTCGTTCATGACATAGACGCACGAAGCCCCAAAACAGGTCGTCAGCAGGGAACCCACGATTTCGCGTCCCGACCCCGTGACGCCAAAACCCACCACTTGAAGGGGGGCATGTTCTATTTTTTGTGGGGGAACTGCTCCCCCTGCTAGGGGGACGCCAGCGAAGCTGCCAGGGGGTTCCACACCCCCTGCAATGCTACGCATTGCTTGTGGGGAAGTGGCGAAGGGTTTTGTTTGTGGCGAAAATTGTTGCACGCCGCAAAGGTTTTCCACCTGCGAAGACGAGAGTGTTTTATGCTCTCGACAGTCATGGGGGGCGGTATCTGTAGGGGCAACCCCCTGTGCCTGCCCTCTTTGTGCGGGAGATTGCCCTGTTTCGGCAAGAAACCTCGAAACGAGCTGTTTGGCCGCCGCCACCGGGTTCCCGTTCGTGCGAAGGTAACCCTCCCAGACGACCGAGCCCAGGCCCGAAGAACCATGCGCTGCCAGCGCTACCGCCTTCGAACCCGTCGATCCGATATCAAACCCAAGAAAAACCGGCGTTTGAGGTGCGGCAAGGGACAGAGGGGGCGCTGTGAGGCGGTGCACCTTAGACAAAAAATGGCGAAGCCCCGGGATGACATCATATTTCGAAGCCTGTGTCGGGCGCACGCCCTGCGATTCATTTGCCGTGATATCATCCGCGCCGCACTCCAGGCCCAAAAGCGCACAGCCAAGCGCCTCGACATAGAATTGGGACAGCTCTGTCGGCGCCAAAAGCTGCAGGCCATGCTGCAGGCAAAAACGCTCTAAATGGCGCCGGATGCGGCCCGAGCGCGTGACCCCGCCCCCAAGGACAATCGACTTGGGGCAAAGCGATGGCTTGATCAATGCCTCCACATTCTCGCAAATCGAATCGTACACGCCGGCCAGGATCTCTTCCCGGCGCTCGCCCCTGTTGGCCAGGTGCGTCATGTCCGTTTTCAGAATGACCGGGCACCGCCCCGACAGCGCACACGGACGCTCGACCGATTCACAAAGCGCGTCGGCCTCAGACAAATCCATGTCGAAACGCTCCACGAGCTGGCGGAGGAAATTTCCCGTGCCCTGCGAACATCGCGAATTCTCGCGGAAAATATCGTTGCCCTGCCCGCGCCGCTCATGCACGGTAAAACCGTTGCAGCCAATCGTCACGTAGGTCAGCGGCGCTTCGCCAAAGAGATGCGAAAGACCCCGTGCCTGAACTGCTCGCCTGGGATAATGCCGAATGCCCGTGTAGTTGGCAAAGCGTCCGCAAACGGCCACGCCACTCACCCCCAGCCCACGAAGCGTCTCCAGCACCTGTACCAGTGCCGATTCCACCGACTTCCTGTGCGCCAGCATCGCGCATTGCATGACACGCCCGGACGCCTCCACGACCGCATACTTTATCGTCTCGGCCCCCACGTCGATGCCTGCAAATAACCTGCGCTCACTCATGCCATACCCTTAGTTTATTTTTTCTCGGGGGAACTGCTCCCCCTTTAGGGGGACGTCAGCGAAGCTGCCAGGGGGTTCCCGAATCCCCTGCAATGCACAGCATTGCCTGTGGATGAGACGGCGTCCTCCCGCGCTTTCCTAACCGATTGCCGCCTGCTTGTCATCCCAAAGACTGTCTTCTGCGATGCGGAAATGTTTGGATGCAACGGTATCGGGAAGGGCCGGCTATTGTGCGTTCGCACAATACGCCGGCCC
>Ga0209737_10000438_pt1 | contig 34612 bp, 29 predicted proteins | sample TergutCu122P3_FD_187284 | JGI IMG/M metagenome (GOLD analysis project Ga0209737, IMG submission 187284) | Cubitermes ugandensis P3 segment gut microbial communities from Kakamega Forest, Kenya - Cu122 P3 (SPAdes) (version 2) | ecosystem: Host-associated > Arthropoda: Insects > Digestive system...
TAATCAGCTACATAAGTAGCGCCGTCACAAGTACGAGTGTAGGTAGTGAAACCGCGCTCGGTACAAGTAGGAGATGTTACCACAACTACATCATAACCAAGTCCGATAGCAGGTACGAAGTTGTCAACGTATTGGCTGTCGTCGCAAGAGCTGGTGTAGGTTGTGAAACCGTCTTCGGTACAAGTAGGAGCGGTTACTACCGCTACGTAATTGTGTCCGTTTGCTTCAACATAATTGCCAACGTATGTAGCGCCGTCGCAAGTACGAGTGTAGGTAGTGAAACCGCGCTCGGTACAAGTAGGAGCTGTTACCACAACTACATCGTAACCAAGTCCGATAGCCGGAACGAAGTTGTCAACGTATTGACTGTCGTCGCAAGAGCTGGTGTAGGTGGTGAAACCGTCTTCGGTACAAGTCGGAGCAGTTACTACCGCTACATAATTGTGTCCGATGGCATCAACATAGTCAGCTACGTAAGTAGCACCGTCGCAAGTACGAGTGTAGGTAGTGAAACCGCGCTCGGTACAAGTAGGAGATGTTACCACAACTACATCATAACCAAGTCCGATAGCCGGAACGAAGTTGTCAATGTATTGACTGTCGTCGCAAGAGCTGGTGTAGGTAGTGAAACCGTCTTCGGTACAAGTAGGAGCTGTTACTACAACTACATCGTAACCCAATCCGATAGCCGGAACGAAGTTGTCAACGTATTGACTTCCGTCGCAAGAGCTGGTGTAAGTGGTGAAACCGTCTTCGGTACAAGTAGGAGCGGTTACTACTGCTACGTAATTGTGTCCGAAAGCCGGCTCCGGCTGATATTCGGGGTTATAATAATCTATTTCATATTCACTGTCCCAACGGTAATACAAAATCCAGTCACGTTGCCATTCCGTAAGCACATGGTCATAAACTTTTATATCACCGTTTGCTAAATAATAGGTTGTATAACCCGCTTCGGTGCAAGTTGGCTGCGTTACATTAATCCATGAGTACACGGCACAACGGTCGTAGTTTAAATCAATACGGATGGGCATATATTCGCAATTATAACATTGGTAATAACCAATTTCCCAGTATATCTCCCAGTATATTTGCTCGTCTATTGCCCGATATATTTCTTCGTCTATTTCTTCGTCAGTCTCTCCATATCTTTCTAAGTATCTTTCTTGGAATCTTTTTTCATATTTTTCTTTGTATAGTTCCTTATATAGTTCCATATACATTTCTTGGTTCATTTCTGCTCTTATTATTGGTACATGAAAATAAGCGCTATACAAATCCTTGTTATTGCTGTGTAACCTGCCGTCTTCGTAGTACAATCCGTTGCTTTCGCCTTCGTATCCATGGTACCACATATCCCTCGAGATACGCCAACGTTCGTCAAACTCTATTTCTTCATAAGAAGTATATGACCCCTTACCGTTACATTGCATATAGAAACTTGGACCATATTGTTCGCAACTCAAATTACGAAGTAGTGGACTTTCCGTCAAATCAAGCGAAGTGAGGTAGTTAGAACTGCAATCCAACGTTTCAAGTCGTGTAAGCCCTGTCAAATTAATAGATTCGAGCCAATTAAGCCAACAGCTCAAATAGGTAAGCTGTGAAAGCCCCGTCAAATCAAGCGATCTGATGCCACTGAATGCTGCAAAACAACTCAAATGTTTAAGTTTCGGTAACACCCTGAAATCAACCGAATTAAGCCTGTTAGAACTACACTCCAAAAATGTAAGGTTTGGAACCTGTGTCAAATCAAGCGAGGTAAGGCTATTATAACTGCAATCCAACGTTTCAAGTTTTGTAAGTCCCGTCAAATCAAGCGAAGTGAGTGATTGATAGTGAAGCTCCAATTTTTTGAGGTTGCTAAAATACTGGATACCGGTCAAGTCTCTAATCCTTTTATCTGCGGGAAGAACAGGACTGTAAGCAGCGCGACTGCTAATATTAATAACTTCAACTGTAGCAAGTTCCTCATCAGTAAGAAATGCATCTGCTCCCCAAGGTTGTGCCAATAGCCACGCCCTGAAATTAGCGTCAGGGAAATTAACTTCGTTTATGGCAACGCCACCTTGAGCAAAGCCTGCTGCTGTTGTTGCTATGAGCAAGAGGCAGGCGTAAATTACTTTTTTAATTAAATGTTTCATATTTTCAAAATTTGGTTTAAACTATGTATTAATTGAGGCTGTCTCAAAAGTCAAAATACGTCTCGTCATTGTGCGTCAAGTGCGCAATGATGGTCTTTTGAGACAATTTTATCCGTGTTTAGCTGCGAAAAATGGCGAGTTCACGGATTGTAGGTCTTAGGAATATTTTCATAAATTTTTACATATTAGTGGTTTTGTTTAAAAGTAGATTAAGCTATAGTTGAGAATAGTGTTGTAATCTATGTCCGGTTAGAGACATAGCAACACCATTATAAACGGATATAAAATATTGATTTTTAGGTTTATCCGTAATATTTCCCCTTAATTAATGATGGTGTAATTTGCGGGAGATTCCTCATTCCACTTCGTTTCATTCGGAATGACGGGCATTTTCGGCTTGTGGAGCAGTAGCGGCGACTTCGCCGCCGCTACCCCCATTCTCATAATTCGAGGGTCATCCCGAATCGCAGCAGAGCGGAGAGAGGGATCTCTAAAATGAGGGATAATATTGCGGATAAGCATTATTTTATATTACTTATTTGCAAAAGTAGAAACATAAAATGTCGGAACGCAAAGATAAAAGACAATCTATGCTTTCTACAGTTACTCTAAGACACAGCAGGCGAACGAATTGTTGGATTTGTTAGAACTGTTTCCATAGTTTATATATTTTTTCGAGTTTAGTGTACTGTTACAATGTATTGTTTTTTCATTCTCTATTTAGGTGCATTAGTCTTTACTAAGACTGTTTGATAAAAGTACTGTTTTAAATTATTTTTATCAATCGCACCTAAGTGCTATTTTATTGTCCCGTTAAGGATTATCTACGAAGAATAGTAGGCTCACGAATGTAGGTCTTGGAACTGTTTCCATATTTTTTTATGTGTTAGTGAGTTTATCTTTCAAAGCAGATTATTATAAAATATTGCGAATAGCTTTTCAGAATAGACTTTCATATATTGTAAGTTGACTTTTCAAAATAGATTTCTTTTTGTTTTTAAGAAATTGATACAAAGGTAAAAAATAAATCTCAATAATGCAAGGAAAATAGGATTAGTTTTTCAAAGATGAAGAGCCTTTTTTAGATAAAATTCAAACAGGTTCTGATAAAAAACCGGTTCTGCTATCATTATCATTTTCATATTCAAAAATAAATCTTAACTTTGTGATTCATTTTAAATGAAGGTCAAATTACATAATTTTTTTAGAACTTATGGCGTATAATGTTATGACTGCAGATGAAGCTGCACGTTTTTTCAAGAATGGAGATAATGTAGGATTTAGCGGATTTACAGCCGCCGGCGCTCCAAAAGTAGTACCTACTGCTGTTGCAAAAATGGCAGAAGAAGAACACGCAAAAGGAAACGAGTTTAAAATCAACATATTCACGGGAGCCTCAACCGGAGATGCGTTGGACGGCGCTTTGACAAGAGCAAAAGCAGTTAATTTCAGAACACCTTACCAAAGTAATAAAGACTTACGTGGCGCATTAAATACACAAGACGTTCACTACGCCGATATGCACCTTTCGCAGCTGGGGCAGGATTTACGCTATGGTTTTTACGGAAAAGTAAATATCGCCGTGCTTGAAGCTGCCGATATTAACGACGAGGGAGAAATCGTTTTGACTTCAGGTGTCGGAATTTCAGCCACCATTGCTCGTTTGGCAGACAAAATCATTATTGAATTAAACAAAAAGCATCCGAAAGAGATACGCGGAATGCACGATATTTACATTCCGAATGACCCTCCTTACAGAAGGGAAATTCCTATTTATACGGTAAAAGACCGTGCGGGAAGTCCTGTATTGAAAGTGGATCCGAAGAAAATTGTCGCCATCGTTGAAACCGATTTAAGCAACAAAGTGGAAGGATTTACCCCGATTGACGAAGTTACTGCAAAAATCGGCGAAAACGTAGCTATTTTCCTTGCCGATCAGTTGAAAAAAGGCATTATCCCGAAAGAATTTTTACCAATCCAGTCGGGCGTAGGAAACGTGGCGAATGCCGTGTTAGGTTCGTTGGGTAAAAATAAGGACATTCCACCATTTACGATGTACACCGAAGTAATTCAAGATGCGGTTATTGACTTGATGAAAGAGGGTAGACTTACTTTTGCCAGCGGATGCTCGCTTACATTAAGCGACCCTGTAATGGATGAGGTATATGCTAATCTGCCATTCTTCAAAGAGCGTTTGATTCTTCGCCCGATCGAAATATCCAACAATCCGGAAGTGATCCGCCGGTTGGGATTATTAACCATCAACACAGCATTGGAAGCCGATATTTTCGGAAATATCAACTCTACACATGTGCTCGGCACGAAGATGATGAACGGAATCGGCGGTTCGGGCGACTTCACGCGCAATGCTTACATCTCGATTTTCAACTGTCCGTCAATCCAAAAAGGAGGCGCAATCAGTACAATCGTACCGATGGTGAGCCACACCGACCACAACGAGCACTCGGTGAAAATATTGATTACCGAACAAGGAATTGCCGACCTTCGCAGAAAATCGCCAATCCAACGCGCGGAAACAATCATCGAAAATTGCGTGCATCCATACTACAAAGAGTTGATGTGGGATTATTTGAAACTCGCGAAAAAGCTACACACACCTCACACATTGCAAGTTGCATTTAATATGCACACAGAATTTGCCAAAAGTGGAGATATGCGCAATACAAAATGGGTATAATTTTAACTTTCTAAAAAAAAATTACTTTTTTTGAAAAAAATTTAAAAACAAGTGAACAATTATGCCTGTTCACTTGTTTTACTTTTATGGGGGAGTATACGATCTTCCTTGAAGTAAAAAAAGTTTAACATTTTAATTCATAAAACCCATGAGAACAGCTTTACAAAACCCGGAAAAAGGACATTGGAATTTGACACAAATTTCCCGGTTCTTGAAAATGAAGAACGAATCGTACGCAGAAATTGTATTGAAAGATAGTTTGACTAAAAAATTTCCCGTGAAATTTGACCGTTTTGTCCCGGTATTATCTTTCATTGCCGATTTTTATTGCGAAAAAGCACACTTGGTCATCGAATTAGGAAGCAAAACTCAGGTACTACCTCAAGAGGTTTTATTCTCAGAAGAAAGAGAAAAAGAGTTAGAGAAAAAAGGATTCAAAGTGCTGAAATTCAACAATTATGAAATTTTTCACGATTTGGACAGAGTGTTAAGTCAAGTAGATCGCGCTTTGAAGGCTGAATTGGGGAATGATTTGCCGGCAAAGGTGTATTCTTAGAATAGAGAGTCGTCGATAAAAAAATAGGATTGGAATTTTATTTATGCTGTAAAATTCCAATCCTATTTTTTTATCGACGCGTATCAATACATCTTATACGTCGTCTTCAACACGCGAAACTCTGTTCGCCGGTTAATCTCGTCGGCGATTTTTTGTTGTTCGGGTGTTAGTTTACTGATAAATTCGTCGTCCAACACATCATCTTCTTTCAAGAAATGGTGTTTTTTAGCTAAATTTTTATCCACTACGATCGGTTGGCTTTTTCCGTATCCCTTAGCAGTAAGCCGGTCGGCATCTATTCCGCCTTTAATCAGATACTCTACGACCGATTCAGCGCGTCGTCCCGAAAGTTGCAAGTTGCCTTCTACCGAACCTACCCGGTCGGTATGCGCGCCAATTTCAATCGTGATGTTCGGATTGTCGTTCAACAAGGCTATCAATTTCTTTAACGCCGTAGAAGATTCAGGTGTTAAAGTCGTCTTCCCAAATTCAAAGAAAATATTGTCAAGTCCGACAGGCTTACTGATGGATGCCAAGTTGAATGTGAGCGGAAACATCTTCGTATCTTCCAACCCCACGGTCGAAACCGCATTCTTTTGATTCAAAAAACCGCGACTGTTAGCCAACAAGATATAATCGACCTCTTTTTTTAACGGAAACTTAAACGTGCCGTCCTTCTTGGTTTGCACTTTAACGTTAGTGCCGTCGGTACCAACAATCCGGACGGTAGCATCGGCTAACGGTTCGCCATCGGTGGAGACAACTTTTCCTTCTATCGCAAATTCGACCGGCGGTAATTCAAACTCCCATATCTTGTCGTATCCTTTTTTTTCGCCCCGGTTGGAAGAGAACAATCCTCGCTCTTTTCCTTTCTCGAAAGTAATACCGAAATCGTCCATACTGGAGTTGATCGGGTGCATCATATTATGTACTTCCCACGTACCATCTTCCTTCTCTTTTGCCCGGAAAATATCCAATCCGCCGAAACCGGGGTGTCCGTTTGATGAAAAATAGAGCGTAGAATCCGACCGCATATAAGGGTACATTTCGTTTCCGGAGGTGTTGATTGTCGGACCTAAATTGACCGGAATGCCATACGTGTTGCCGTTTCGTTCGCTGCGCCATATATCTTTACCGCCGTAACCGCCCGGAAGGTCGGAGACAAAATAGAGGTACTTGCCATCGGGCGAGAGCGCCGGGTGCGCAAAGGTAATCGTACTGTCTTCCGATAACTTGATTTTTTCGGGCTTACCCCATTTGCCGCCTGATCGAACGGAAGTGTATATCTCGGCGCCCAAGCTTTCGCCTTTCACGAAACGGGCACGCGTGAAAAACATAATTTTACCGTCTTCGTTGAAACTTGGAGAACCCTCATCGTCGATCGTATTAATCTCGCCCTCAACCGGTTCGATATTATCCCACTGTCCCAACGAATTTCTGCGGGCAACGAAAATATCGCTATTCCTTACACCTGTGATGTTACTGTTTTTTCCGCCCACTTCTTTATTTTCGCGCGAAGAGGCGAAATAGACAATATCCGGGTCACCGCCGGGATATGCCGGATTCCTGTCCGACCTTTTAGAGGAGAGCGATTCTACTTTTTTTACTTTGTAGCGAGTAGGATTTTTCAACCATTCCTGTATATCCAACGCCGAACTTCGCCCGCTTATGGCTCGTAAATCATCGGGATGCGCTTGAAGATAAATGTTATAATTTTCGATTGCCGCTTTTGCTTTTTCATTTTTGCGCAACACATCGGCATACAAAAGATAGACCACACTGTCTTTGTACTGATAGCGTATTGCATTCGCAAAAGCGCGCTCCGCCTTTTCGTTTTCGTTGATTAAGTGGTAGCTTTCTCCCAATTTGAACGCAACGTAAGCCTTTTTCTGCCGCTCTTCTTTCGTTGCCTTCACACGCGAATACGCATTTTTATAAATGGTAGATGCCCGGTAATATTCTCCGATGTGGTATTTTTTATCCGCCTTTCTGATCTGTTGATTCACAGAGCAAGAAGATAAAACAAGTAAAATCGCGGGAAATATAAATTTGATTAATTGCATATATTTAGTTGTTGTTTTCTTGTAAAATTCTCTTTTCTAAATCCATATCTTAAACGAAGAATCACGCGAAAAATTGTTTTATGGAAGGAAAAAGGACGTGGAAAATGCTATGCCTAACAGTTCACGTTTTATCTTTTATGCGCCAATGTTGAAAAATACTTAAAATTAAAAAAACGATGACAGCATAATTGTGCATCGTTTTTCTAATGGTGATCAGGAAGGGATTCGAACCCTTGACCCACAGCTTAGAAGGCTGTTGCTCTATCCAACTGAGCTACCCGACCATCCTTATTTGAGAGCGCAAAGGTAAATATATTTTGGAATTATTGCAAAAAAATACGCGATTAAATTTCTCACTTTCTTTATACCTCGTGTTTTCGCATCTCAAAACGGATAACCAATCGCAAAATGGAATACCGTATCGTCCGACCAATTAAAACCTTTAAACCGCCAGCGCTCCGAACTCAGTTTTGCCGGGTTGTACGCTTTCACTCCGGCATCAAAACGAATGAGAAAATAGGTAAAGTCAAACCTCAATCCTAACCCGTAAGACAATGCAATTTGCTTGTAAAACTCGTTGATTTTAAAATATCCGCCCGGCTGAGATTTGTAATCTCTTATTGTCCAAATGTTTCCACCGTCCAAGAATGCAGCCAATTCCATTCGCCAAAAAAGTTTGGAACGATATTCGGCGCTCGCATTTAACTTTATATCTCCGGCTTGTTGCACAAAATCGTTTAGGCTTTCAGAGGCAAAATTACCCGGTCCCAACGTTCTGACTGCCCAACCGCGCACACCGTTGGCTCCTCCGCCGAAAAATCGTTTCTCGAAAGGTACGATCTGAGCATTCCCGTAAGGACAGACAATTCCCAATGCGCCGTAGTATACAATACGGTTCTTTTGGTCGATATACCGGCTGTATGAATAATCCCATTCTCCTTTTACATACTGCGAAAACGGAATATTTCCGATTTCATAAAATCCATTCTCATTTTTGTTGAGACCGGAAAAGTAACTGATTCCGTACAGCAGATTACCGGCGCTTTCAACGGCGAAACGGTAATATGTTCTGTTTAACTTTGTCGAATTTAACTGGTCATCATACATCAACGTGAACCGTGCATTCAAGATAAAGTGATCGGAATAACTGTACCTCAAAACAGAATATTTGGGCGCACTGTATAACGAATCGAAAGCAGGATCGGTCGTGATTTTTATGTAGTTTAAATCAAGAATATCAAAAGTATAGCGATAATAACGCCGCATATTCCAGATGTATTTTACCCCCATCGTTGCAAGTGTACGCTCAAAGGTATTCGGACGAATTTGGTAATTGTAGCCGAGTTTAAATTCGGTCTGTGAGTTAATCCGCTGTTTAAACGGTTTGGATAGAAACGGGAACATAAAGCGCGGAAAATTCAAACTTGCCTCCCCTCCCACGTCACGGGTGTTTTTCTGCAAAATATCGGAAATTCCCGAATAAGCCTCTTGGGCATATCTGAATCTCAGGCTCAATAATTCGGAACCGCGGAATATATTCCGGTGTTGATACCCCAAATTAGTGGCAAAACCAAGATCGCCCCACGAGTTCGTTCCCTCTAAATCCAACGAAAACGATTGAAGTTTAGCGGGTATAAGAAAAATGGAACAATCCAACTGATTCGAATCGTTTTTCAAGTCATTGAATTGAATATTTGTCGAACGAATAATTCCCAATGCGTTGAATCTTGTATACGTTCGTTCCACTTGAAGTTCGTTGTATAACTGTTTCGGGAATATACGTAGTTCATTTTCAATTACTTTTGGTCGAATTAAAGGTTTTTTATTTTCAAAAAAGACATAAATTCCGGGAGTATATGTAATTGTATCAAAATTCGCAAGCGATAAATTTCCGACCGACCGGTTATTTTTCAGTGTAAAAACGTTGATCCGGCGGATGGTGTATTTTTCGTGCTTTCCTTCTTCTACGGTTCCATCGGGAAGAATATGCACAAAAGGTTTTAAGTTCAATGTAATATCCACCTGATTACTATTCAATGTACTATCTGCCGTATAAGAGATATATTCCTTGTTGAAATAAAAATATCCCTGCCGTCTAAGCAAGCGGGTAATCCGTTCCCTTTCGCTGTTTAACACATCCGTATCAAACAGCATTCCTTCCCTCAGCAGCGTATTTCGTAATCCTCTTCCTTGCATAAAAGAGTCAATCACATGATCAAAGGAAAAATTATATTCAATGTGACGAATCCTGTACGGTTGGTTGGCGGTTACAATGTAGGTAACTTTTGCCTTTTTCTTTTTATGCTCGACCTCCGAAGTCACTTGGGCATTGATGTAGCCTTTTGTCTGCATATATTTTTGCAGCTCTTTTTCCGACCGGTACGTCATAAACGGATTGTAGACAACCGGAGGTTCGCCCATTGTTCGAAGGATTCGGTTACGCCATTTGGTCGAATCTTTTCCCGAAAGATTATAGATAGAGAGATACAACCGGTGTAGTCCGAAAACCTTAAAGTTGGGTTCCTGGCGTAGAAATTGCGCCAATTCCTTTTCGCTTTGGCTTTTTTCGTCTGATTTAATCTCTACCTTATTCAGTAAATACTCTCCCTCCGGAACAAATTTGGTCAAAGAGCAGGATGACAGAAACAGTGCCGCCAAAGTAAAAATAAGAATAGAAATGGAACGTTTATCGAATCTCATTTTATGCAAAAGACAATTTTTTGACAAAGATAATTTATAAACAAGAGCAAAACGGTGCAAAAGACATTAAATTTTCCTATTTATAGGTGTATAAATGTTCCTTTTTACTAATTTTGTTCACTCAAATAAGAAAAACGATTAAAATTTATTATTAAATGGCACTTATAAAATCAATTTCCGGTATTCGCGGAACAATTGGAGGCAGAGTAGGAGAAGGACTTAGCCCGTTGGATATTGTAAAATTTACAGCCGCTTACGGCTCTTGGATAAAAAAGAACAGCTCAGTTCAAAATAAAACAATCGTCGTTGGACGCGATGCCCGTATTTCGGGCGAGATGGTCGACAGTTTAGTTACGGGAACACTTGTCGGATTGGGAATGAACGTGATAAACATCGGCTTGGCAACTACCCCGACCACCGAAATTGCGGTACAAAAAGAGAAAGCTGCCGGCGGAATTATTCTCACCGCAAGCCACAATCCGAAACAGTGGAATGCACTGAAACTTCTCAACGAAAAAGGCGAGTTCCTAAGTGATCAAGACGGTAAAGAAGTATTGGAAATTGCCGAAAAAGAAGATTTTATTTTTGCCGATGTAGATGATCTTGGCATAGTTATAAAAAGGGAGGATTATAACCGTATACATATAGAAGATGTGCTGCGTCTTAAATTGGTGGACGTAGAAGCCATTCGCAAGGCAAATTTCACGGTAGCGATTGACTGCGTAAATTCGGTGGGTGGAATTATTCTACCTGAATTGCTTCATGCGTTAGGCGTGAAAAATGTAAAAAAACTTTACTGTGAACCAAACGGACACTTTCCGCACAATCCGGAACCGCTGCCCGAACATTTGACGGAAATAGCAAGATTGATGCAAACCGAAAAAGCAGATGTTGGTTTTGTAGTTGACCCGGATGTAGATAGATTGGCTATCGTTTGTGAAGACAGTTCGATGTTTGGCGAAGAATATACGTTGGTATCCGTTGCTGATTACGTGTTGCGACACACGTCGGGCAACACGGTATCCAACCTCAGCTCCACCCGCGCGCTACGCGACGTTACCCGCGCGCACGGCGGAACATATACAGCAGCAGCCGTTGGCGAAGTGAATGTAGTAACAAAAATGAAGGAGACCAAAGCCGTGATTGGCGGTGAAGGAAACGGCGGCGTGATTTACCCCGAAAGCCACTATGGAAGAGATGCCTTGGTGGGAATTGCCCTTTTCCTTTCGTTGTTGGCAAAAGAAAAAATCAAAGTTTCAGAATTGCGCAAAAAATATCCAGAATATTACATTTCCAAAAACAAGATTCAGCTCACTCCCGAAATTGATGTCGATCTCATTCTTTCGGACGTAAAATTCAAATACAAAAACGAAGAAATCAACGACATCGACGGCGTAAAAATTGATTTTCCCGACAAATGGGTGCACTTGCGCAAATCGAACACCGAACCCATCATCCGCATCTACGCAGAGGCATCTTCGCAAAAAGAGGCGGACGCTTTGGCGTTGAATATTATGGAGGTTATACGGAAATTGGCGGAGATATAGAATTAAGGTTGAAAAGGTAAAAAGGATGAATGGAGGAAAAAACGGAGAAGTACAGAAAGACGTGTGCTTCTCCGTTTTTTTCATCCCGTCTTCAATTCAATTTTGAACAATTGCGCGATAGTAATTTATCAAGTTCCTGGGCTATCTTCTACAAATTCACCGGAGGAAGAAAAGCATCTTCAATATGCTCGATAGAAAAATGACCGTTTTTATCGGGAATAACCGATATAATGTCAAATCTTGTTTCCATCATTAAATCGTATTTAAAAATATAATCCTCAGCAGTACGGACAATATGCCTGATTTTAGCATTTGTGACTGCCTCTTGGGGATGCTCGAAATACTCGGTACTGCGCGTTTTAACCTCTGCCACAACAAGGACATTCTCTTTTTCGGCAACAATATCCAACTCTTTTTTGCCTGATTTCCAATTTCGATGTCGAATAATATAACCTTTTGATTGCAAATAATCGACCGCCATCTCTTCTCCGATGTAGCCTAAATCGTTATGTTTTGCCATAAACTACAAATAAATTGATTCTTTTTTTCAAATTACATTGGCAATTTATTCTAAAATAATTTCTTATTCTACAACAAATCACCCCCATTAATATTAATCTTGAATTTAATCCCGAAAAAATTAGCAGCCTTGCGGCAAAGCAACATTCTGTCCAAAAAAATCTCAAAATAATCCATTACCGGACTTATTTGGGTATCGACCGTAAGATACACGGTCAAGTTTTTTTTCTCGTTATTTAGCTTCAATTCTACTTTTTCTACGGCGTAATTTACCCGGTCGTGAATGTCGGTAGGGATCGTCTTCCGGCAACGTACCCGGCTGCGGCGCACGTCGGTTTTGTCGGCAAGTATGACTGCTGCCGCGATGGCGTTTACCGGAACTGCCGTTTTTTCGTCGTGGTTGCCGATGGCGGTTATGATGGCAGCGGTATCCTGCGGATTCATTCCCATTTTGTCGAGGATACGAAATGCCATCACCGCACCGCTTTGAGCATGATCGCCGCGATTAATTACGTTGCCGATGTCGTGCATATATGCGGCTATTTTTGCCAATTCAATCTCATGTTCGCCGTAACCCAAGCCTTTGAGTAGCATTCCTGCCTTTTCGGCGCATTTTGTCGCGTGTGCAAAACTGTGTTCGGTATAGCCCAACACTTCGAGCGACGCATCGGCTTGTTTGATGTAAGTGTTTATCTCTTCAGAGTTTTTTATGTCTGCAAATGTTAGGTTAGCGTTCTTCATTTTTGCTGTTTTTTATTTTTCTATTTTTACAAAGTTATGAAAAAAAAGATGCTTTATGATAATTATCTTATACATTTGTGCTGCATTAAATTAAATAATATGAGTTCCCGAAAAAGAAATAGACATCTAAACGAATTGCCCGCCTATACAGGGCAATTTAAAACCAAAACAAACATACAAGTTATTCGATATGCTTCGCACGATTTTTCCGAAAAACAAACGAATGACATTTCTGATATTCAGTCAAGTATAAGCAGTGATGGTGTAACGTGGGTTCGGGTTTCCGGGATGACGGATTCAAATAAAATCATTGAATTGATAAAAATTTTTGACTTCTGCATATTCGATGCAAAAAGGATTTTAACCACTCAATACATTATGTCGGTAGAAGAATATGATAACAACTTGCTTGTAATAATACCAGCCGTTTATAATGTTGATGGAGAAACGAAAACGGAACAAGTGATTCTTATAATAGGTAAAAATTATGTGGTAACCATTCAAGAAAGCAATCATCCGTTTTTTGAACACATTTACGCTGAAATTAAAAACGAAAAGTACCTCAAATTCAACAATCGAAAACCGGATTTTATATTGGCATCGATGATCAACGAAATAATAAATAATTATGGAGACGAGGTGGTGCGATTGGAGAATGATTTGGAGGAGTTGGAAGACCAGTTGTTAGACGTTAAGCAGATACAGGATACGCTCATCAACTGTATACAGAAAAAAAGACGTGAAATGATTAATCTCCGCAAATTGTTGGTTCCGTTTAAGTTTGAATTGGCAAAATTGTTGCGAGTAGATGCGGATTTAATTAATAATCAAGAAAATTCTTATTTTAGAGAGATATATGATCAACTACTTTACATTTTGCAAAATTTGGAATCTTGTCGCGAAATTCTCTCTTCGCTAATTGACCTTTACCTGAATAACAACGATTTGAAGATGAATATCGTAATGAAACAATTAACATTAGTGGCAACTATTTTCATTCCTCTCACATTCCTTGTCGGCGTTTGGGGGATGAATTTCAAATTTATGCCTGAACTCGAACATCAATACGGTTACTTCATTGCGTGGTCTCTGATGATTTGCGTCGGCGTGTTTATATGGGTGTATATGAAACGAAAAAAATGGTTTTAGGAGATTCGGTAAATGCAGAAAGAGGGTGTCTCAAAAGTCCGTCATTCCGCGTCAAGCGCGGAATGACGGACTTTTGAGACACCCTCTTTTATAGTCATCTTGATAATCTTGTAAATCTTATGAAAATCTTGGTTCAAGACAAGACAAAATCAATAAGCAAACAACGGATAATCCTTCATAATGCTATTTACCTTTTGAGCAACAGCCTCAATGATTTTCTCGTTTTCCGCATTGGCAAGTACCGTGTCAATCATCTCTACGATTTCTTGCATTAACGGCTCTTTTGCACCACGGGTGGTGATAGCCGGCGTACCGAAACGAAGCCCCGAAGTCAGGAACGGCGAACGGCTGTCGAACGGAACCATATTCTTATTTGTGGTAATATCAGCAGCAACCAATGCCTTCTCGGCTGCTTTTCCGGATAATTCAGGGAATTTCGGACGCAAATCAACCAACATACTGTGATTGTCCGTACCGCCGGAGATGATTTTATATCCTTTATCCATAAACGCTTGCGCCATTGCTGCAGCGTTTTTCTTTACTTGCATTTGATACTCTTTGTATTCCGGTTGCAACGCCTCTTCAAATGATACGGCTTTCGCAGCAATCACGTGTTCCAACGGACCGCCTTGTGTGCCGGGGAATACGGCAGAATCAAGCAATGCCGACATCATTTTAACTTCGCCCTTCGGTGTTTTTTTACCCCAAGGATTTTCAAAATCTTTACCTATCAAAATAATGCCTCCGCGAGGTCCCCTCAATGTTTTATGCGTAGTAGAGGTAACAATGTGTGCGTGTTTCAGGGGATTTTCGAGCAATCCGGCAGCAATCAACCCCGCAGGGTGCGCCATATCGACCATAAAAATAGCGCCGATTTCATCAGCCACTTTGCGGATGCGGGCATAATCCCATTCACGAGAATAAGCGGAAGCGCCGGCAATAATCATTTTCGGCTTCTCTGTGCGAGCTACCTGTTCCAACTGTTCGTAATCTACCCGTCCGGTATCCTCTTTCACGTTGTATTCCAATGCGTGATATATTAATCCTGAAAAATTGACCGGAGAACCGTGCGAAAGATGCCCGCCATGCGAAAGATTCAATCCGAGGAATTTGTCTCCCGGGTTCAAACAAGCGATAAATACCGCTGCGTTTGCCTGTGCTCCGGAGTGCGGTTGCACATTTGCCCATTCGGCATTGAAAAGTTGTTTCAAACGGTCGATAGCCAACTGTTCGCTCAAATCAACCACTTCGCAACCACCATAATAACGTTTACCCGGATACCCTTCGGCATATTTATTTGTCAAGCAAGAACCCATCGCTTGCATTACTTGCTCACTTACAAAGTTTTCGGACGCAATCAACTCAATCCCTTTTAGTTGACGTTGATACTCTCTTTCGATAATGTCAAAAATTACAGAATCCCTTTTCATATAATTATATTGTTTGATTTAACAGCTCTGCAAAGGTATTTATTTTTTTTGTCTGAACTGTGATTTTTTTGATTATTTTGCTTGCTGTTATTTCTTCTCCCAAGCACTCACAATTTCAGCCACATACATTTTGTGAAAATCATCTCCGGGATAGATTTTCGGGGCGATAGTGATGTCTAAAAACGCTTTCGGGTCTAAGAAATCAGCGTACAGTTTTTTACATTCCAATATAAGGTAAGCCTCTTCAAAGGCTACGTTTCCGGAAGGGGTGAAATGCGGCGTGATTCCCGCTTTTTCGACTTTGTTTACATCCCTGCCCGAAACAGTTCCGCAAATTTGCAACGCTTCGCGGTATTCTTCTTTGAAAAAAGAGAGGGTAAATTCTTCGGCTCTTTCCGTAAATTCAAAAGTATATCGTTGCGGACGAATAAATATGAATACTACCGGATGGTTCCACAAAAATCCCATTGTTCCCCAACTCGCGGTCATCGTGTTGAACGATGATGAGTCGCCGGCGGTTATCAACGTCCACTTGTCGCCAAACAACTGAATGGTATTCTCGTTAATCTCTTTCGGGTCGACCGTTTGAAAAGTTTTTTCCTCTTTCATATTATTCTCTGTTTTGTTTTCCATCTTGGACGTGCAAGCCGCCAATCCGAGAAGAAGCATTGTTGATAAAAAAAGTTTTTTCATTTATGTAATTTGTAATTAAGTTTTCTACCAAGTAACGTGTAAAAAATAAAAGGTTCAAAAGTTCAAGGTTGCGATTTGAACCTTGAACCTTAAACTTTGAACATAAAATTAGAGCAACTTATTTTTTACACATTACCAAGTTTTAATCCCTAACGGGATTTTTACACGACATTAAAAAATCAAAATCGATAGAAAAACCCCAAACTCAACTGTTCCTGCACCTGTATTTTCGGTTTTTCGTACTTGTCGGATTTAGCCGGTTTTATAGGGGTATTATCATAGCGCATAATCAGCGAAAGACGGGTACTCAGGTATCTGTTAATCGTAAAATTACCCACGGTTTCCCAATTAAACTCTATATCTTCAAACCCATACGAAGAAAACAGGCTAAAATTAGAATTTACGCTAATCTCGCGAGAGAATTGCCAAATTGTTTTCGCTTGCAACATATACCCGAAACTGTTCGAGCTTTTTCCGTTCCTGATTCCGACAGAGAGCGGATCAACCTTGTCGCTAACCAAAAAAATCAATTTATGAGCCAGCGGGGCAATTAAGACTGCCGTATTCCGGTTGTGCCGGTAATCCAATCCCAAACTTGTAAAAACGCGGGTCGGAGAAAGAAAATCGGTAACAATATCGGATGAGTTGGTTCCGGCATAGCTGGTAAACATACTTGTATTAAACTCATTATATAAGCTGTAATACCATTTTTTATAAAAAGTCTGATACCCGAACCGGCTGGTTACCCTAAAAAGGTCGTTGTTTACGCGAAATGCGCGAAGCGTATCCATTCCGGAGTTAAAAAATCCGATACGCACATCCAACGCATTGTTCCATATCACTTTGTCGTCCTTGTTATAGTTTTGAGCATATTCGAGCAAACTAAGCAAAGTGGCGTTCGGTTCTCCCCCCTTGTGCCAATTTCTTGTTACATAGTATTGAGAAAATTGAACACTTAATTTTCCGGTGGAACTCCAATAGCCCTCTTTTTCAGGCTTCGGAATGTCGGATAATTTATCAAGCATAATCGGCGTTCTATATTCGTCTACGTTTACAGGGGTTATTTTGCCGGATTTCCGGATGTCATTGGATTTATCGTCGTAAGCGGAAAGATTGTAGTATTCGATCAACTCCGGATCGGATACGGCTAATGCGTTGACAGCTCGTCTTTGTTGTTTTTTATGAAATTGAAAAACAGCAGCTTTTTTGTCTAAGTAGCTGTATTTTAAATAAGTATCATCAATAGCGCTTTTAAATCCCAGCTGGGGCGCTTGAAAGTGGTTGAAAAAATCGGTATGACTGATTGCATCAAAATGAATCGGCTTGATCACCGCCTTTTTTTTCGATTTCAATGCTTGCGCGGTAAGCGAATCGGCAGTTTTTCTTGTTCTTCTAAACTCGGCGGCAACTAAAGCGGCATTGTATTTCGGTTCTTCGATTGCCGGAAAATCGTCTTTTTTCTCCTCTTTGACCGGTGTGTTTTTTATCGTAGGATTTATTCTTCCTGCTAAAAGCCGGTCAACCCGCATTTGTAACGAATCATAAGCAACTTCTTTTCCGAAATTCCTGAATTCCTGAATATAAGCGCTTTGCAATACATATTTGATGCTGTCCTTTTGAAACGCCGTTACGCCTTGCATTTCGTTTTCAAAACGGACGATAAGTAGTTGAGGGTCTTCATCGGATTGACTATAAGCTGAAAAAGCGGGAAACAGGAAAAATAACAAGACAATCCTCCAACTTTTCCCAAAGGAAAAATTGAAGGAACGCCTGTTTATATTATTAAACCCATTTAACATTAAGTGTATGAAAGAATTTATTTTAAAAGCTGTTTGAGTTATTTGGTTAGATTCCTCGCTCCACTTCGTTGCGTTCGGAATGACAAGCATTTTTTAACGTGTGGAGAGGAAAAGCGGCGGCAAAGCCGCCGCTTTTCCCAACGATATTCTCAATGAAGACCGTCATTCCGAACGCAACAGAGTGGAGTGAGGAATCTAACAGAAACAAATGATATTGTATTAAATAACTCAAAACAGCTTCCTATATTATTTTGAAATAAAAACTAATTTTTAGCCACATACTTATTTACCTTGTCTGTTTTTTCGCAGCTCTTCTTGTTGTTTTTGAGCTTGTTCCAACCGTTCCAACCAAGCCGACTTTTTCTGCGGCTTTTTTTGGTTTTCCTTAATCGTAACCAATAATTTTTCTTCATTCACAAACTTACGGATGGCATACGTTTGTATAATCGTAATCAATGTGGAAACGAAATAGTAGTAGCTCAAGCCGGACGCATAATCGTTGAAGAAAAATAGGAACATCACAGGCATCACATACATCATCTGTTTCATACCCGGCATTTGCTGCGCCCCGGTGTCCATCATCCCCATATTAACGTGTGTGTAAGCAACATTGGTAATGGTCATCAACAGACAGAATAAACTGATGTGATTGCCGAAATACTCGGAAATAAGCGGAATATGTGTATTCCAACTTACGATGGCATCGTACGACGACAAGTCTGCCGCCCAAAGGAAACTTTGCTGCCTCAACTCAATTGCCGAAGGGAAGAAATAAAACAAGGCAATGAGAAACGGCATCTGTAACAACATCGGCAAACAGCCTCCCATCGGATTTACGCCGGCTTTCCGGTACATCCCCATAACGGCTTGCTGTCTTTCGGTCGGCTTGTCTGCCGGAATACGCTCATTGATTTCTTCGACTTGCGGACGAAGGACACGCATTTTGGCGGAAGACATATACGATTTGTAGGTAAGCGGGAACAATAGCATTTTAATTACAATCGTCAGCAATAAAATGACTATTCCCATATTGCCGATAAACGAACCGAAAAAGTTAAACATCGGAATCGTCAGCAATTGATTTACCCAACCGAAAATACCCCAACCAAGCGGAATTAATCGTTTCAATTCCAAGCGATCTGCCGGGTCGACTCCTCTGTCATACGATTTCAACAGGCTATATCTGTTTGGTCCGAAATAGTAACGGAAATTGGTTGCCGTTTCGCCTTTTACATCAAAAGGAATCATCATTGTGGCGGTACAAAACTTCAAATACTCGGAATTTTCCGGAGCCATTTCCGTTTTTAATTTCGCAGAAACAATTTCTTTTTCGGCAATCAACACGCTTGAGAAAAATTGGCTTTTGAATGCAATCCAATGTAACCCGTTGGTAATCTCTTTACTTTCGGCGCTGCTTTCGCTCAAATTATCGACACTGCCTTGCAAATTTCTGTAATACAGTGCAGTATAACGGTTTTCAAATTTTCGACTTCTTTCTTTTTGTTTGAGTTTTGCTTTCCAATCAGCGCCGATTTCGGAAGAAGGCATCAACACATCATAGAGATCGTTTGCCTTGATCGAAAAGTCGACCATATAGTCATCCGGACGCAATATGTAGGTGTAATCAAGCGATTTACCCTCGCCCGCAGGCAATGACAAGATGACCGAATTATCGGTGATCGCTTTCACTTCGAAAAACATATCCGAAGTACTGATTATACGGTGGTTGCTTGCGTTTAAGATTAAATTAAACCGGGAACCTTCGCCGTCCAATAGCGTAACGGTATCGCCTTTGTAGGTCAAAAACTCTTTCAGTACTACACGGTTGACATCTCCACCCTTGGTATTGATTTCAACACGGATCAAGTCGTTTTCCAACGCAATAATCTCTTCCGTCCCGGCGCTCGCCAATCCGAAAACACCGTATTTATTGGCGGCTTTCGACATTTTAACCGAATCGGATTCGGCGGCTGCCAATCGCTCTTCTTCTTCCAATTTAGCCAATTGTTCGGATTGCCGAATTATGTTTTCCTTCTGAACGGCAGCGATCGAATCCAAATAACGTTTACGCTCTTCTATCTGCTTTTCCGACGGCTGATTCAACCACATAAACCCGAAAAAAATGAGTCCGATAAGGCTGAATCCGATGATCGTATTTTTATTTCCCATATCTAAATTTATCCGTTTGTCTATTAATTTGTTTATCTATTTAATTTGTTTATTTTTTCGCCGCTTGAATAAAACTCATAAAAAGTGGGTGCGGGTTAAGTACCGTACTGCTAAATTCCGGTTGGAATTGCACGCAAACAAACCATTTCAATGCCGGAATTTCGACAATTTCAACCAAATCGGTTTGCGGATTGATGCCCGAAAAGACCATTCCTGCTTTCTCAAATTCCTCTTTATATTTGTTGTTGAACTCAAAACGGTGGCGGTGACGTTCACTTGTCGTGTCTTTATCGTACGCTTTTTGAACCAGCGAACCGGCTTTCAACGCACAACTGTAAGCTCCCAAGCGCATTGTCCCGTTGGTCGAAAGCGAGGCTTTTTGTCCTTCCATCAAGTCAAAAATCTTATGTTCCGCTTGCGGATTCATCTCCGTAGAGTCGGCATTTTTATATCCCAACACATTTCTCGCAAACTCCAACACGGCGCATTGCATACCGAGACCGATTCCGAGAAGTGGAATGTTGTTCATCCGCGCATATTTGGCAGCTTCCAATTTGCCTTCTACGCCGCGCATACCAAATCCGGGAGCAATCAAAATTCCATCCAATCCGCTCAACGTTTCGTCTACATTGCTGCAGTTGATATTTTCGGATTGGAAAAACTTCAAATCCAATTTACGGTCGTTATAAGCCGCTGCGTGAATTAACGATTCAATGATCGATTTGTAAGCATCCGGAAGTTCAATGTATTTTCCGACCAAGCCTATTTTTACGCTTTTCTCGGCGCTTCTCAATTTATCTACGAAAAATTTCCATTTGCCCAAATCTGCCTGATTTTCGGTTGGGAATCCGAATTTTTTCAACACGATGTAATCCAATCCCTCTTCCTGCATTTTCAACGGAACTTCATAAATGGAGGAGACATCAATCGACTCGATAACCGCATCCTGTGTTACGTTGCAGAAAAGAGCGACTTTGCTGCGTATATCCTTGTTGAGCGGATGTTCGGTGCGCAGAACCAAAATGTCGGGCTGCACTCCCTGCTCCAACAGTTCTTTTACGGAATGTTGTGTCGGCTTGGTTTTCAACTCCTTAGCTGCCGATAAATAAGGAACGTATGTGAGGTGAATGCACAGACAGTCGTGTCCCAACTCCCATTTGAGCTGACGGACGCTTTCGATATAGGGTAGCGATTCGATGTCGCCCACCGTTCCGCCGATTTCGGTAATGATAAAATCATACTCATTGCGCGGCGCCAACTGTTTGATGCAGTGCTTGATTTCATTTGTGATATGGGGAACAACCTGTACCGTTTTTCCCAGATAATCGCCCCGGCGTTCCTTTTTGATTACATTTTGATAAATGCGTCCGGTAGTAACGTTGCTGTTTTTGGAAGTCGGCACGTTCAGAAAACGCTCATAATGACCGAGATCCAAGTCTGCCTCGTGACCATCTTCCGTTACATACGACTCGCCGTGCTCGTAAGGATTCAGCATCCCGGAGTTGATGTTGATATAAGGATCCAACTTCTGATTGGTTACTTGATAACCTCTCGACTGCAACAGTTTTCCTAACGATGCAGCGATAATGCCTTTTCCCAAAGAGGAGGTAACCCCTCCCGTAACAAAAATATACTTTGTCTTTCCCACGAAAATCCTCCTTTATGTCAGTTTAAAAATAAACGAAAGCGCAAACTTACAAAAAAAATGAATTAGTTGGTTGGATAGAACTATAAATTAGGGCAAACGGACGAAATTTAGCGTTCTCAAAAAAACGTACTGCATTTTTTTACTTTTGATTCAAAATACTACCTTTACACCGAGGCTACAATAAGAATATGAAAGCAGAAAGTTGCCCGGAGTAAACAAAATTCATATACGTATTTTGTATATTTATATCTTTAAAAAAATACAAAATACGCATATCAAAAGTCAAAAAATATGTATTTTGCGCATATTGAAATTACTTTCAATCGCTTTATGGGTACGGTTTTTCGGATTTTTTTCGTGTTTTTTGAATGGAGTTGTGTTGTTCGTGTAGTTAGGAGTTGTGCGTCAGCAGCGGACACAGCAGTACGTCCACGATGAGCCGAAAAACATTAAGCCAAGTCGGACAACTTGGTACGGTTGGGAAACGAATAAAGATAAATAAGTATTAAAACACAAAAATTATCGAATGTATAGATTGAAATTATTTGTAACAGGGCTGTTAGTTGTGACAATAGCGTTCATATGCTGCATAAAGGCACAAGATGTATATGTAGTCGGAAGTGACAGTGAATTTGGGACACTGCTATGGAAAAACAATGAATCACAAAGTATAATTAGAGATTTAGATTCAATTTTTTGTTGGAATACTGTTTATATCTCAGAACAGGCGCATTCAGTTTGTGTGTTTGGAAGCGATGTTTATATTGCAGGTTATCAGTTTAAACAAATTAAAGATACTTTGATTAGAGGGCGTGAACGTAGGGAAGAAGAAAACCTACGGCACATTTACATTGCTAAAATATGGAAAAACGGAGTAGCACAAAATCTAACAGGGGGTGCATACGAAGCGATGGCTCACTCCATTTTTGTGTATGGTAATGATGTGTATGTAGCGGGATATGAAAAGAATGCACAAGGCAAAAAAGTTGCAAAACTTTGGATAAACGAAAAAGCGAAAGATTTATCCGATGGAAGAGAAGATGCAGAGGCTAAATCCGTTTATGTTGTCGATAACAACATTTATGTTGCCGGCTATGGAAATGGAGGTAAAATTGCTATACTTTGGGAAAACGAAGTTGCGCAAAACCTCATTGAAGGAAGATTCCCTATGGGGACAGAAGCACGTTCCGTTTATGTGTCAGGCAACGATGTGTATGTAGCCGGAGTTACAAAGAGCGAAGGATACAGAGATGTTGCCAAACTTTGGAAAAACGGAGTAGTACAAATCCTTGAAGGCGAAAATATTGATGCTAGCTCTGTTTATGTATCTGATAGCGATGTTTATGTAGTCGGAGTTGAAGCTGCGGCATACAGACCCGTTGCCAAACTTTGGAAAAACGGAGTTTTGCAAAATATAGACAATGGAACTTATAGGGGGACGTATGCACGTTCTGTATTTGTATATGGTAGTGATGTGTATATTGCAGGAGTAGCGAATGGTAAGACATACGATACAACTTTTGCATTGCTTTGGAAAAACGGAATTTTGCAAGAACTTTCCGATGGAAATGGTTATGGGTTTGCTAATTGTGTTTTTGTAAAATAAGTTTATAGTGGAATGCAAAAAACTGCATTATTTATCGAAAAGCGAAGGGCAAAATGCCGAACGCACAACAAGCAGTTTGGCGTGAGTGGCGGTGTAGCCCGCTCAAACCTCTGTATAATTTTGCAGGTTTCGCTCCCGCGCGAGCCTCAGTGAGCCGCCACCCACGCCAAGCTGCCACCACGTTAGCGGTAATGCGCGGGCGACACAGCAGTAGGACAATGAAAAACGGAATTGAACGTTAAGTAAAAGTATGAAAGAGTATTTTAAGTTACAATATCTAATGACAAAGAGAAAATTATCGGACGGCTCTCGCCCGATAGTTGGCTATTTGCTCGCTTTGTTTATATCATTCGTATTTGTTGGACTCTCTGTGTTGTTGCTTTCCAGCAAATCAATTTATGTGCCATATATTTATGTTTTTGCTTCGCTGTTTTTTACCTCAAAATTGAGCGAAATAAGACGAAATGACTTCCTCAAATTTTGCTTTGGAAACGAACAATACAGAAAGGTACGAATTATAGAGAATTTGATTGTTGCATTGCCATTTGTTATTTTTCTCGTTTACAAACAGCATTTTTATCTGACAGTTATTCTTGTTGCAATCACGATTTTGATAGCATTGTTGAGTTTCAAAGCATCTTACAATTTTACAATTCCAACGCCTTTTTTCAAAAAACCGTTTGAATTTACGGTCGGTTTTAGAAACAGTTTTTTTATGTTTTTCATTGCCTACGGACTTGCAATTATTGCCGTAAAAGTAGATAATTTCAATCTTGGTGTTTTTGCATTAGGTCTTGTATTTCTAACTGTATTAGGATATTATCTAAATCCAGAAAATGAGTATTTTGTTTGGTCACATAGTTGTAGTCCAGCCAAATTTTTGTTTACAAAAATAAAAACAGCACTCTTGTTTTCTTTTTGTTTGTGTTTGCCAGTACTCATTCTGTTGAGTGTTTTCTATTTTGAACATATTGGCGTTTTACTCGCTTGCATTTTTTTAGGATTTTTGTATCTGACAACTTTGGTTTTGGCAAAATATTCGGCATATCCCGAAGAAATAGGCATAATGCAAGGGATATTTTTTGCAATCAGCTTGTTTCCGCCAATGCTTATTGTAGTAATTCCGCTTTTCGCCAGCCAATCAGTAAACAAACTTAAAGAATTTTTGAAATGATAAGCATACAAAATTTGTCCAAAAGTTTTGGTACTAAACAAGTCTTGAAAAACATAAATGTCAAATTTGACAAAGGACAAGTTTACGGAATTGTGGGCGAAAATGGCGCAGGAAAAACGACTTTGTTTAGGTGCGTTGCAGGTTTGGAAAATTATGAAGGACAAATCATTTCAGACCTTGACCCGTTGAAAAATTATTTGGGATTACTATTGACCGAGCCTTTTTTCTTTACAAAAATTACAGGAAAGGAATATATCCGCTTACTTTGTAACGCCCGAAAAAAGAAAATATCTAACATTGACGACAAAAATATTTTTGATTTGCCGCTAAATCAGTATGCTTCTACTTATTCAACAGGAATGAAAAAGAAATTGGCTTTATTGGCAATTTTACTACAAGAAAATCAATATTTCATACTTGACGAGCCGTTCAACGGCGTTGACATTCATAGCAATATAATCATTGTTGACCTTGTTCATAAGTTGAGAGATTTAAGCAAAACGGTAATTATTTCTTCGCACATATTTTCAACTTTGAGCGACACTTGCGATGAAATCTATTTGTTGAAAGACGGAGAAATTATCAAAAAAGTTTTCCGAGAAGATTTTCAAGCATTGGAACTTGAAATGAGGGAATTTACAGTCGGAAACAAAATTGAAAAATTAGAATTAAAATGATTGAAAGTAACAGAAATGCAAATAAATGCACTACCGCTAACGAGCAGTTTCACGAAATGGCGGGCGCAACTCGTCCGAAATTTTGCTATCTTTGCATCGGCAGTGGCTCGTCCGAGCGGCAGTGAAACCCGCCACTTCGTGAAGCTGCCACCACGTTGGGCGCAAGTCAGGAGCGGACACGACGAACTAAGACCGAAAGCTATTTACAATCTGACAGATTAAAGAAAAATGTTGAAAGAAATTGAGAAGAAACAAACTTTAATAATTATCTTTGTAGCATAACTATTAAATAGTAAAACAATGCAAGCATACGAATTTAATACAGTTGTACGAAATGGAATTATTCAAATTCCTAAACAATTTTCCGATAAGCAATTGTCGAGTGTGAGAGTTATCCTATTAGCAGACTCAGTGAGAAAAGTTTCTGAGCCTCGCAAAAATAAATTTACTGCCATGCGATTGAAAACAAAAGGTTTCACTTTCAATAGAGAAGAAGCTCATGAACGATAATGTTTTTCTTGACACGAATATTTTTGTTTATCTGTATTCGGAAGATGAACCGGAAAAACAATCTGTTGCCCTTAATATATTAGAACAATCTACCTGTGTTACAAGCACTCAAGTGCTAAATGAGTTTTGTTCTGTCTGTCTGCGGAAATTAAAAATGCCCGGAAATGAAGTCCAACAATCCATAGAGGAAATAAGGGATAACTGCGAACTCTGTTATATTGACATGGAAGTTATTCAAAAAGCGCTGAATTTGAACAGCAAATATGGTTACTCTTATTACGATTGTTTGATTTTGGCATCAGCCTTTCTTAACGGCTGTGAATGTGTGTATTCCGAAGATATGCAGCATAATCAACTCATTGAAGGGAAATTGAAGATAGTAAATCCGTTTTTGTGAATCGAATCGTGCAAATAATTAGATAAATAGTAGTTTATTTATTTGAAGTCCAATCTATTATTGCTTTTCCTATTTTTCGAGAAAGTGAGTCTACACTTTCACTACTTAAACAAAACACACGTTGTTGATATTGTTTAAGAATTTCTTCAGTAATGCCCCATATTGAAGGTTTATCAAAATCTCCCGGAGTGAGATTGCCAACTATATAATCCAATACATATTTATCATGGTACACTTTTCCTGCTAATTCTATGATTTTCTCAATAGAACAATCTTTTTGAACGTTAGTCGTATTGAAATGATAAGGAAATATTATTTCTTTCCATGATTTACTGTAAGAAATCAGTTTTATATCATTATCTACAGACTTTAGTTCAGTCGAAGACTCAACTTTTGTAACTTCTTGAATGATAGAAGATTTTCCATTTGCATTTGATTGCAATTCATTAATAATAAAACACTCGCAAGCGGTTTGTACTATTGCATTAATAACTGCTCCACTATATCTTTTTTCTGTATCAAATTTCTCATCTGAAAAATAATTTAAATCTGAATCAGATAATCCTTGGAAACCACATTTTTCTAATGAGGTTTTAAATATTTCCTTTCTTTCTTCCTTATTTGGGTAATCAATAGAAAACTCTTCGTCTAACCGTCCTTTTCTTGTCAATTCTGGCGGTAAAGAATCTTTATCATTAGCCGTAGCAGCTATAAACACTTCGCTTTCACGCTCTTGTAGCCATGTCAAAAAACTTCCAACCATTCTTCGTACTATCTCGGAGTTTGTCCCACTCTCACCACGAGAACCGGCAAACGCTTTTTCTATTTCATCAATCCATAATACACAAGGTTGTGCCGCTTCTGCTACTGCAATAGCTTTTGCCAAATTACGTTCACTCTCTCCAACATAACTTCCCATTAATCGCCCCATATCAAGGCGCAGCAAAGGTACTTCAAATTCAGCAGCTATTGCCTTGGCTGTAATTGTTTTTCCACAACCGGGAGGACCAACTAACAATATTCCTTTAGGAGCAGGTAACTTATATTCATTTCGTTTATCTCTTTCCTCTAAAATTATTTTTTTTCGCCTTAAATACTCTTTAAGATTTTTAGGAATTACAATCTTATCTAATGAAACATCTGATTCTACTACCTCTAAAATACCTGAGTTCTTAATAATCTGTTTTTTGTATGCTTGAAACCTTTTAATGTCTTCTTCATCAATCTTTTCATCAATTGTAGTTTTCAATAAGGTTCTAATTTCATACATTTGCATTCCGACCAAAGCATCAACACAACTTTGTTGTATTTGTTCTTTTTCACTGGTAGAAGAATTTTTAAAATATTCCTCTTTTTCCAATGTTTTTTTAATGTCTTCTCTATCTGGATAAGGATAAGTTAATCTATAAAACAATTTTTCTAATTCTATAGGCAACTGATATACTGCATCCATGATGACAATAATACTTCGTTCTTCGTTATGTTTTTTATCATTTCTAAAAACAAACTCTTGCAATAAAGAACACACAACATCATTTTGTAAAAAATTATGTATATTCTTTAAAACAAGCATTCCTGCTTTTTTCTCATCAATAAAATCTCGAATAGTGTCTTCCAACGTACTTTCAGTGGCATAATTATTACCTCCTCTAAAAATTGTTTTTTCGTATCCGGGATTCCATTCTCCTATACTGCCAACAGGAAATATTTCCTCTAACTTTTCATTTTCTATGACACTCCATAATTCTTCTGTAACTGCCGAAAAATCAAATGACTCTATAAAAATTACAGACCATCTGCTTTTTAAACAATCTTTCAGTTTTTTATTAAATTGCTCGATTACCATATTGATTTTATTTTATTCCACACCCAATTACCTACTTCTTTTGCTTTTTTTGCAATTATACTTGTCGTATTTTTTGCAACTTCAACGACTTTTTTTACACCTATCCCTATGGAATCCGCTATTTTTTCAACTATTGGCGGAATTTTTTCTTTCGCAGAGTTTATTACTTTTTTAATTCCTCCTATTACTTTTTGGACTCCTTCAGCTACAAATTTTGCAGTCTTTTCCGATTTAATAAAATTAAGAAAGGGTTCTTTTACTACATTGAAAATAGCACCAACACTATCGGTTATAAATTCTGCTGTTTCAATAGGAACACCAAGAGAATTCAATATACCTATTGTTCCACCTTTTACCTTATCTCCTATCCAATCCCATGACTTATCAATTACTGCAGCGGCAGTACATAATGTTCGTTTTGTAATTTCATACGTATATTGAGTGGATGTGATTTGCCCTTTAAAATATTTATAATTTAGTTTCGCGACATCCAAAACTTTAGCACTTAATTTTCCTAATATACCACCTAATGATTTAGCAGCTTTATCGGCAATATTCCAATTAGGCAATTTATCCTTAATCGCCTCATATGTGGACATGGAATATGCTTGTTCTACTGCTTTCTCAACCGGAGAACCTAAATCTGAATCAAAAAAAACTCTTAGGAGTGGATTATTACTTTTTTTATTGTCAATAGCTTCAATAAATTTTATTTTTGCTAAACTCCAAAGCATTTTTATGCCGGTTTCTATTTGGGTGCTTCCTGATAACCTACTCATGACTGCCCCTCCTTTCTATAGTTTCTTGTAAAACTTCTTTAACATATCCGCTTACGTCCTTATTGGAGTCTTTCAGCATTTCTTCAATATCTTTTTCAATTATTTCAGTAAGTAAAGTTTTAGCTTTTTCCTTATCTTCAATTGAAGATATATTTTTAATAGCCATTTCTTCTGCAAATTTTTGTTCGTCAAATAATATTCCTTGTTCTTTTTGTGCGCGGTCATATTCAACAAATAATTCATGACGTTTGTCTGTAAACTCACAAATTCCTTCAAGAACAGAACTATCCATTTCGTTTTCTTTATATTCATTTTGCAAAAAATCACTCATTGGATTAGTTCTCAAGTAATCTTCGTACTCTTTAATTTTAGCCTTATATTCTAAGGTTAATTCTCCTTTCTCATCGTACAAATTTCCGTCATTTTCAAAAAACATTTTATCTTCCTTATAATTTGTTTTTTTTGACAGAAAACGGTCTATGAGAGCAATAAAAAAATCCCATAATGAGAATTTTGTTTTTTCATTTAGTTGTTCTTTGTCTTCCATACTTTTTTATCTTTAAAATTTCACATTTTTCAACAATGCTATTCAGTATAAATAGAGGGACAAAAATAAAAAATTTAATTAACAAAAACTTTTTTCTATGCGAATATATCAAAGATTTTTTTAACTTTGCAACGCTTATTATTCTCTGAGGCGAGACAGCTCGCCAAATTGTTGCGGGCATTTTTTATGTCCGTATAATATATACGGTTTCAGCACCTCCGCGTGGAACGTTAATGCGTCCGCAGCCTCAGAGGTAATAAGCAGCGGGAAAGGCTGAAACCGTTTTTTAATTTTCTGCCGACTTTAAAATTTTCTACAATGCTTATTACCGAGAAAAAACAATCCAAAGAAGTCAAACCGACTTCAACCTTTAAAAAGGTAATCCGTAAACAAGAGATTAAAGAAGAATCCGTAACTTTACGTGCGGAAGAGCCGAAAGTACGTTACTTGAAACTGCAACCATTTTACCGACAGCCTCGGATAAAAAGTGACAGGAATAAAATAGTACCCGAACTGCGACTTTGTGGTAATTGGTTGGAAAATGCAGGATTTTCGCCCGAAAATTACGTTAGTGTAACTGTTATGGACAGACTTTTAGTTATTCGCTCGAGTGCGACGGTTGAAAAAGAAGACTAAAAAACGAAAAAGACCAGCGCCCAACAAGCAGTTTCATGAAATCGGGGGTGTATGCCCGTGCAACCGACAGTGAAAACATCACGTTTTGGCTCTCGCATCAACTTTGGCGAACCCCCGACTTCATGAAGCTGCCACGACGTTGTCGGCAAGCGTGGGACAGCGCAGTGCGATTTTGGAAGCGAAAAAAGACAGTGCGTTGCTGACAATTTTGGCGAAATTTGAAAATTAGAAAAAGAAACATAAATTTGCAGTAAAAATTGTAATTATGACAAAGATTAATTTGAATGACTTATTTGACAAAGGAATGGAATTGCACCATATAACAAATACGGCATATCCATTAACACCAACTTCTGTCAGAGAGTATACTGTTCGAGATGAAAAAACTATCAAAGATTTTTTAGAAAAAGAGTATAAATCAACCGATGAATTGTCTTTGTATTTTCACAGCCCATTTTGCAAATCAAGGTGCAAATTTTGTGAATATGTTGTGGTTTCGGGCGACGAACAAAAATTAAAAGACGAATACATAAATGCGGTGTTAAAAGAAATTGATTTGTATAGTCGCATTATTGACAAAGACACAAAGATTACAGGATTTGATATAGGAGGAGGAACTCCGACCGAATTGGGATTGAGCAGACTTGAAAGAGTAGTAAATAAACTGCAAAATTCGTTTAATTTAAAAAATGACATAACTTGGTCTATCGAAACAACTCCGTACAATGCAATCAACAAACAAGATGAACTAAAAGGAATTTATGACCTCGGTTTTCATAGAATGAGTATGGGCGTTCAAACCGTGAACGCAGAATTACTTAAAAAAATGGAGCGAGAAGGAGGAATACTCCTCTATAAAAAAGCCGTTGACGCAATTAGAAATGCAGGTTATAAGCATTTTAATATAGACTTAATGTATGGCTTTAAAAGTCAATCGGTAGAAGATTTTAAAACGACAGTAGAATATACGGTATCTCTTGACCCTGAATACATTACATTGTACGAAATGAGATACAAATTAACTCAAATTGCCGATGAAGCATTTGATGTTACACGAGCCAAAGTAAACCGACAATATCTGACAGCGTATGATATTTTAACCCAAAACGGCTACGAAGCGAATTACGGGAAAAACACTTTTAGTAAAATAAAAGGCGATTATGGAACAAGTGATTATTTGACAAACAGGGTAATAAAAGCAACGCCTTATATTGGATTTGGCGCAGGCGCACAATCATTCGGAAACAATTATTTGGCGTATAATCACGGAGCGGCAACAAAAAGTATTCTAAAATATATTGATTTTGCGAATAATGAAAAATTCCCAATTCAAGATATTTACAATCTTCCCGAACAAGAAAGCATTGCAAAAGCAGTTTCTGTAATGTTCTATTTTGGATTTATTGACTTGGATTTCTTCAAAAAGAGATTTAACAAGGATTTTCTTGAAATCTTTAAAGACGAAATTGCATACTTGAAATTATGGAATCTTGTAGAAATTGAAGGGAATAAACTTGTAATTACAAGAAACGGAGTTACTCGTTTGGGCGGTGTTATTCCGATGTTTTATTCCGATAGAAGTAAACAAGAATTAATGACAATGGACATAGAAAAGATATTGAAAAACGCCAGCCGCTAATAACTAAGGCTTAAACGCAATGTAGCGAAGTGGCGATTTAAGCCTACGTTGAACGAAAGCATCGGTAACGTTGTTGGAGCGGTTTTCTATCTATGGGGTTTCAATCGTTGGCGTTTATTCCGCCGGAAAAAAGATGAAAGGATTTTTGGTGTATTTTGCACCGTGTGCGGTCTGTTTCAGCGCCACTTTTTGTTTTTTTGAGAGTTGATTTGTCTTTCCAATAGTCTTTTTCTTTTTTTACTCGTCTTTTTCGCGTTTTCAGGAAATATGCCGGGTCGTCCATATTTTTTTATATAATACAGATACACAGATAGTTAATATTTTGATATTGGAGAAGCAATTGGGGGTTTGGGTTGTCGTAGCGGCGGCGCATTTGGCTGGAAGAACATCACAATCTCCATGTGCCCCGTTTTACAGCAGGGACATTGCTTCCTGACTTCGACAATGTGTCACCCTAAAAAAAAATTTCCATTTTTTTTGTCGAACAGCATTTCGATAGCCTTGTCCTTAGGGATATTCGGGAAATGCAGAAAAAAATATGAGTTTTTCGTTTTGGTAGTAAAATCCTGCTTTTGATGTAGTTTTTGCGTCAATTTATTGGAAAATCATCTGTTTCTATACCATATTTTCGATAAATGATTTTACGTGTAAACCAATTAAATTACAATTACCCTGATTTCGCCATATTTGTGTGAAAATCGGGGTAATTTTCAGAAAATGATAGCACGTAACAATATTACTATCAATATGTTATTCATTTACTGAATATCCCTCCTTAGCGGTCAGGGGCAGCATTTCTCCACTTGCAGGTAACTTGATTTTCAGCGTAGTTACGGTTTTGGCTATATTCAACACCTTTTCCACACTCAAATTGATGCCGCTTAGTTTCAGTTCCTTGTAAACCTTGTATGCGACAAAACAAATGCAGACGTGTGCTTCAGCGTTTGGCGGTAAGGAATAACCTCTGTACGTTTCTCTTGGATGGAAACCCTTGATTTTTCTGAATAAATGCGGCCAGCCTTTATCTCCTTCCTGCCATCTTCTCGAGTATAGACCATCGAACCATCCACCGTCGCATAGACAGGTTCATTACTTTTTTATGAAACCACTATCGGTATTGTTTTATGTGGTAAAAGCCATTCGGAAATAGTGTTTTTCGAGTGGCTTTGTTTGTTGAGTGGCGCAAGTATCATAAAGAAAAAGCGCTAATGATCTGTTTAAAAGACTATTAGCGTTTCTTTGAGTTGTTCCACCAGGATTCGAACCTAGACAGACAGTACCAAAAACTGTAGTGCTACCGTTACACCATGGAACAATCCGTTGTGCTTTTTCTGAAAAAAGCGATGCAAAGATAGGCTTTCTATTTTAAATATACAAATTATTTGATCGTTTTTTACTTTGCAATCAAAATAAAATAATTCTTCTTCCCTTTTTGAACAAGTATATACTTGTTATTCAGTAAAAAGGATTTATCTAAGGCAAACTCCACATCTTCGATTTTCTCCTTATTGATTGAAAATCCGCCGCCGGCAATCATTTTTCGCATTTCTCCCTTAGAAGGAAAAACAGAAGCTTTTTCGGTCAGTAAGTCAATTCCTTTGGTTCCCGCCTCAATGTCAGCCTTGGAGATTTCAAATTGCGGAACACCTTCAAATACGGCAAGGAAAGTATCTTCATCCAATCTTTTGAGTGTTTCCGAAGTCGAATTGCCAAACAAAATACCGGAAGCCTCGACCGCAGCCACATAATCTTCTTCGGAATGAACCATTGTGGTAACTTCCTTTGCTAATCGCTTTTGGAGCGGACGAAGATGCGGGGCTTCGTTTTGTTCCGCCATAAGCGCATCAATCTCCTCTTTGGGCAACATGGTAAATATCTTGATGTATTTTTCGGCATCGGAGTCGCTTACGTTCAGCCAAAATTGGTAGAATTTGTACGAAGAGGTATATCTTTTATCTAACCAAACATTGCCCGATTCGGTTTTTCCGAATTTTCCGCCGTCCGCTTTTGTAATCAACGGGCAAGTGAGGGCAAATGCCTCTCCGCTCGATTTTCTCCGGATCAGTTCTGTGCCGGTAGTGATATTTCCCCATTGGTCGGAACCTCCCATTTGCAGGCGGCAATTGTTGTTCAAATACAGATGGAGGAAGTCGTATCCTTGCACCAATTGGTAGGTAAATTCGGTAAATGACAATCCGACGCTCGACTCGGAACCCAACCGTTTTTTCACGGAATCCTTCGCCATCATATAATTGACGGTGATGTGTTTACCTACATCACGGATAAATTCCAAGAACGAGAAATTTTTCATCCAGTCGTAATTGTTTACCAATTCGGCAGCATTGGGTGCATCGGAATCAAAATCGAGAAATTTGGCGAACTGCTTCTTGATTGCATCCTGATTGTGCCGCAATGTTTTTTCGTCCAACAAATTCCGTTCCTGCGATTTTCCCGAAGGGTCGCCAATCATTCCCGTAGCGCCACCCACAAGTACCATTGGTTTGTGTCCGCAACGCTGGAAGTGCTTCAATATCATCACACTTACCATGTGTCCGATGTGTAGCGAATCTGCCGTCGGGTCAAAACCGATATACGCGGTGGTCATCTCTTTGTTCAGTTGTTCTTCCGTTCCCGGCATCATATCGTGGAGCATCCCACGCCATTTAAGTTCTTCAACAAAATTCATACGTTGTATTTTTTGCTGCAAAAATAGTATTATTATTTGTTATTGCCATATATCAATTCTGTTTTCAATGTTTTTGGATAAGCGAGATTCCTCATTCCACACCGTTGCATTCGGAATGACCTGCATTTCCTGTGTGTGAGAGGGTGTCTAAAAAGTCAAAAAACACGCTTCGTCATTCTTGGCAGAGCCAAGCGGCAAAGCCGAGCGGCGGGCTTGACCCGCAATCCCCTAATAATCAACATCGTTTTTTAGGGGATTC
>Ga0209737_10000439_pt1 | contig 34606 bp, 34 predicted proteins | sample TergutCu122P3_FD_187284 | JGI IMG/M metagenome (GOLD analysis project Ga0209737, IMG submission 187284) | Cubitermes ugandensis P3 segment gut microbial communities from Kakamega Forest, Kenya - Cu122 P3 (SPAdes) (version 2) | ecosystem: Host-associated > Arthropoda: Insects > Digestive system...
GGTAACAAAAACTACAACTATGGCACTAAATAGAACTGACGCATTCATCCTACCGCTACCGCGGCAGGTATTCTGCTATGTTTTTTATAAAAAAATTGATTTGCTATTAACAAAGGAAATTTCACGCTTCGCGCGGAATACTTTAGACAGCATATTTTACACGCGCAAGCTCAAAGCGTTAGGCGTTGGGGTGTTGTTTATGAATGATAACATAAACACGCTGGATAATGACGCCGAGCTTAGATTAACGATAATGTCGAGCATCGCACAGGAAGAGAGCCGCAAGACGAGCGAGCGCGTGAAGTGGGGACAAAAACGAAGCATGGAACAAGGCATAGTCTTTGACTCACGTGTACTGGGCTACCACCTAAAAAACGGCAAACTTGCTATAAATGAAGATGAGGCAAAAATTGTACAATTGATTTATGACTTGTATTTGTCGGGCAAAGGCATTCAGCTTTTATGCAAAGAACTCGAAAACAGAGCAATAACCGCACCTAACGGCGGCACACGATGGTACACAACAAGCGTATTAAGCATACTAAAAAACGAAAAATACTGCGGAACACTAAAACAAAGAAAACACATAACAACCGACTACCTAAGCCACAAAATCAAAACCAATCACGGACAAGAAAAATTCATAACTATAGAAAACAACCACACACCAATCATCAGCAAAGAAACATTTGACAAAACCCAAGAAGAACTTGCCCGCCGAAGAAACGCAACACTTGAAAAAAGCAGATACTCCAATCGCTACCCCTTTAGCGGAAAAATTGAATGCGCCCACTGCAAATCCAAATTTGAACGCAGACACAACAGCAGCCAAAAAACTGACAAGCGACAAACGGTTTGGCGATGTGCCGAAGCAGCAAAATACGGCAAAGAAAAAATCAACCCACAAGGACAAAAGGTGGGCTGTAACAACAAAGCCATCCATGAGCGGTTTTTAAAAGAAAACTTTGCCGTTCTAAATAGCGTTATTGAAAACAAAGATTCAATCATACAGGAGCTAAAAACCCATGTGCATCAAGCCATTGCAAACAGTCCCGACAAAGCAAGGGAAATAAAGCAAATCGGCGCAAACATTGAAAAAATGGCAACAAGAAAATCAAAACTAATAGATTTGTTAGTTGACGGCACAATCACCAAAGCCGAATACGAAAAAACCAACAACCAATACGATAAACAGGTTGCCGTTTTACAGAAACAATGGGCGGCTTTAAATTTGGATAATAAAACATCCGAAACGTTGCAACAGAAATTAGACAGCATCGAAACCGCCGTTGAAAACCTTGCACGTCTCAAAGAGTTTGGCGATTCAGTATGTGATGAGGTGTTGCACAAAATCGTTGTGGATGGACGCGACAAAGTATCTTATTATCTTAAAACCGATAAAAACGCGACTATGTTCGTTAAAATGCCTTTTTCGCACACACAATATCAACACCTCTAGCTTTTACCTTGCGTAAATACGCTTTAATTTTTGACCAAACAAACCCCGCAGAACTAAAACCAGACAAACACACAAACAAAAACACAAACCCCACCCCAACAAAACCAAAAAACACAACACACCCACAACCCCATAAACCAAAAAACAACCCAAAAACAAAACAACACCCACCACACAAACAACACAAAACAAAAAACCCCAAACAACAAAAAAACAACACCCAAAACCCAACACACCAACCAACCGACATACACACAAAACACAAAAACAACCACACAAACAAACAAAAACACCCCACCACAAAAACACACCACACCACAACCAACACACACTCACCAAACCAACAAACAACTTACTTAATTCTTATTACAATCCACGACAAATTACACGGGCTTCTAACACATTTCAGGTTTGTTACTTGCCTGAATGAAAAGACCTTTTTTAAACATAAAACCCAGTCTACACAGTCATCTCCAAAAAACAAAGCAACAAACAGATTGCAGGTTTACTTAAATGATAGCACCTGCCTTATAGTGACAGGAGTAAACTGTGAACTTAGCGAGGCGACTGTATCTGAATGGTCGAGCCTACTTTATTGTTTTTTGTGTAATGGGCGCTCTGGCCATCCTTAGTTCAACAATGTCTAAAAACCCTGTCCTTAACCCCTTCGCCGTCAGCTTAGGAACACCCCCAGACTTAATGGGGATAATAGCTGCTGCCTCCACCATTCCAGGAATACTAATCAGTTTACCCGCCGCTTCTCTCTCAGATATCTTTGGCAGAAAAAAAGTACTTCTATTTGCCGCATTCATCTTTGCTTCTGCGCCCTTTCTATACCTTGGTATAACAAGTTGGTGGCATCTAGCTCTTGTGCGCTTTTATCACGGGTTTGCAACAGCCATGTTTGTTCCAGTTGCCGAAGCTGCAATAGCCGAACGCTTCTCCGCTAAAAGAGGTGAACATATGGCGGCCTTTAACTCAGCAACCTACATCGGTCGAGGTATCGCTCCTTTTCTAGGGGGATCTATCCTGTTTATCACCAACTATGGTTTCCACACCCTCTATCTAGCGGTCGCAATAGCGGGGTGTACTTCTTTTGGAATAGCCCTGTTTTTACTCTCAGAAAACAAAACTACTCGCCCCGTCAACATTGCTCCCCAACCTGTGAAAGCTAAAATTACAACTAGAAAAATGTTACAAGGCTGGCTAAAAGTTACTCGTAACAGAGGCTCATTAATTGTTAGCTTCGTTCAAGCATGTCAATACTATGCTTATGGTGTTATGGAGTTTTATCTGGTTCAATATATGATAGATGTGGCAAACCTCGATGCTCTATTAGTATCCATAGTTATTGGTGTGCAAGTTATTTCTTTGATCATATTTAGACCAATACTTGGACGATTATCCGATAGATATAGTAGACGTTCACCTATAATCTTGGGTTGTACACTAAGTGGTGTTCTTCTCTTTTTAGTTCCATTCACAACGCATTTCGCATTCTTACTTGCTATCTCCATAGGGTATAGCATAGGCTTTGTTTTTGTCATATCATCAACCTCTCCTCTGATGTGTGAACTGGCACCACCCAACTTGATTGGAACCTCCATGGGTTTTTTAAGCACTATAATGGATATAGGACAAACTCTTGGTCCAATAATAAGCGGCATAATACTAGCAACAGTCCTTTCCTACACAGGACTATTCACATCTCTGACAATATTGCTCATAACATCCGCTATAATCTTTACAATTTCAAACATAGGTAAACATCAATATAAACCGCTGGAAACGCAAAACTAGCAGCTAACAAAAGTTAAATCGGTAACCGTTATAGTATTAGACGAATGCTAATCACCTTAAATGTGTCTGGAGGTGAAAACCAAGTGGACCATACCATAGTACATTTTGAAATTCCAGCAAATAACGTTGAGAAAATTAAGCGCTTCTATGAAGATGTATTTAACTGGAAAATCATCCAAGCCGGTGGACCCATTGAATACTGGATAATCCAAACTGTACCCACAGACAGCAAAGGCATGACGTTGCGTTCCGGTATAAATGGCAGCATTTATAAACGTCAAACCCCTGAAGGCAAACCCATCAACTATTACTCTGTGGAATCCATAACGGATTTTCTGGAAAAAATCATCAAGCTATGCGGAAAAGTTACACAACCCAAACAAGAGGTTCCCGAAGTCGGCTGGATTGCCGCTGCAGAAGATCCTGAAGGCAACGCTTTTGCTTTAATTGAGCCTCTAAGCCTAGTTGATTACGCCGGTTGCCCGCGCTACGGTTTCACAGGCGTCAAAGCCTAAATTAAGCTTATGCAAGATGGTATAGCGTTCCGGCCGGATTTGAGCGGCGACTTGGAGCGCTTTTACAACATCCATATCTTTGACGCCTAATTCGTGTGCGGTGACAGGCGCCCCAATTTTTTGAAGTGCCGCTTTGATTTGTTGCCAGTCAATTCCATGCAGAAATGCAGTCAAGATAGCACCCACACCGCATTGTTCTCCATGCATGGCATGATGAGGATTTATGATGTCTAGAGCATGGCTGAAGAGATGTTCTGAGCCGCTACAGGGACGACTGCTACCTGCGATACTCATGGCAACGCCGCAACTTATCAGCGCTTCCATAAGCACCCGTAGCCCCTCATCATTTTTGTCTGCAATTAAATCGGCCTTTTCGGTGACAAGCTCTGCGCTCATAAGTGCCAAACTTGCTGCGTAGCCGCCATAGTATTCGCCTTTTTCTAGATGTGCTAGTTGCCAGTCTTTTACAGCGGTGAATTTGCTGATGGTGTCTCCACAGCCGCTGACCATAAACCTCCATGGTGCCTTAGATATGATCTCTGTATCAGCGATTATTGCCATGGGTGCTTGTGCTAGAACCGAGAAGGGTCTATCTGTGCCTTTGATAGAGACAAGTGGGCTGGCAACACCGTCATGGGATACAATGGTGGGTACACTGATAAACGGGATATTTTGACCCGCTGAACTGATTTTTGCGGCGTCAATGATGGTACCGCCGCCTACGCCAAAGACAACCTGGGGTTTTAGTTCTTTAACTTGTTCTTCAATAGTTATGAGGTCATCTATATTAGTAGATTTCACCAGAAAAAAATCTGAAATTAGGCCTGCCTTTTTAAGAAATTCCGATACAGTCTCTCCGGCAAGTTTGTAGCATTGTGCATCTGACAATAACAAGGCTTTTCCTCTAAGTCCTAAGCGTGATGTGACTTCTGGGATGCGACGAAGCGTGCCTTCCCCAATAATGACTTCACGGGGTAGTTGCATATAATGATAGTTTAAACTCACGGATACCACTGCTGACTTAGGAAGTATGTTGGGTTAATGTTTTAAAACGTTTGGGCAGTAGCTACCTAATCAACGGGTTCTTTTTCGGTAGTGTCATAAGTTAAGTGAAGTGTTGTGTCTCTGATAGAGGCTTAAAAATTAGAGGTAATTCATCAATGTTTTTGGCATAAGCGGGGTGTTGGTCAGTAAAAGTTTTTCTGACAAACAGACACCATCAATTAAAACACTTCATGACACCACCTTCGCAAGAGGTCTAATAGCACCTATCGAAGGCCCATCGTCCTCCTATTTTTTCTGATTTAACCTAACTGGTATTTGTAACGTTAGCAATCAGTTGCTGATAACACAAAAGAACAAATCATTTGCGTACTAGTTGCCCTTGATGATTTGGATTAGTGCCGCTTTTATAAAGGGCGGCAAATTAATGGAATCATATTTTGGGCTATTGTTGAGTTGGTGGGTTGCAGTGGTCCAATCCTTAAAATCGGTGGGGAGCAAGTTTTTGTTATAGTCATCATCCATTTTTGCAGCGGCTAAAAGTGCGGCTAGTGCTTGGGGATTGTGCTTTAGCATCTGAGTGAGTATTTCAGTGGTTGTTACCAGATCCTCTGCTTTAGATATTTCAGAAACTATTTTTTCAATGGAGAGGTTGCGTTCTTTTAATCTATCGAACACCGTTCGGTTTGCCCAGATGGGTTCCTGTTTTAGCAAAGCTTCAGTAACGGCTTTTCGAGTACAATACCCAACGAGTTTACCCAGATTGGACGCGGGTCCTCCTAACACTATTTCTTTACCGCTACTTGTTGAGACCACCGTGACCGCATCAGTTATAGAGCCAGTGGCTGAGTCACCTGTGTAGTAGCTACGCACATCAAAGTCATGAAGTGCCGCAGATTTGGCCTCCGTTGCAGTTATAAGCGCAGCAACCATACAGCTTTCGCTTGGATTGCCATCGATAAAGACGACAATGTTTATGGTCCCCATGATCTCCTCCACAGCCATCTCCTCACCGCTGGATTCACCATGTGAACAGCCCGCTGTAGCGGCAACATAAACCGAGTAACCATCAGTTTTTCTACAAACTAAACTATAATTTTGAATCTTGGCTGCTGTGACCATCGCCAGATAATCCTGAGTAATACCCACCTTTGTTGCTGAAGAAGTTATGAGTTGCATTGGATCCATATGAAGTGAGCGATCACTATACCCTTCAGGCACTCCTATGTTTAGGACTGCTTTGACTTGTTTGCTCCCACCATTAAAAATCGCTGAACCAATCGTTTTTAGAGGGGTATTACAAATCACCGCCAAAACATTTTCTTTGATGAGAAGCCGAGTATCTTTGGCGAGGATGAACTCTTCCACTGACATCCCCTGTGTTTAGGGTTTGGTTGAATTTAGAGTAATGGCTTTGTTTGGGCATAAATTCACACAAACCCCGCACTGAGTACATTGCACTACTGTGATAACCTGGGGTTTGCGGTTCTTGTCTTCTTCTAATACACCCTGTGGACAGACACCTATGCAGATTTGCCCCGCACAAGGTGTACACTTGGTCAAATCAATTGTTAGAGAGGAGGTTTGTTGTTTGCCCATGCGAATCAACAATTAAATATGCGCCAAGAATATATCTGTTGTGAACAAGGTGTTGACCATGCAAATAGGACTAGTTACATACAAACCTGAGCATGTGGAAGGCTACGATCTTCATGTTTACTATTCCAAATGGGCTGATGGACAAGCCTTTCCAGCTGCCATAGGAATGCAAAACGATGTCACCGTCTTTTGTGATGCCAAAGCCATACGCGAGGATCCCACAATTGTCCAAACTTCTCCCTATGGTGAGGCACTAAGACGTAACCGACGCAACAATTTACCCTTTGACTACATATGCCCCACCCATCCCAGCTATCGCGCCAAAGTCTATCAATACCTCGACAGTCTATCCCAACAAGATATATCCGGTGTAACGCTCAATCTCTATCACTTTGCGGATCAGGATTTTTGCACCTGTCCCCGATGCACCGAACAACACCAAAAAAGCGGTCTAGACAAAACTACCTGGCGTGCCCAAACAATAACCAACTTTTTAGCTGAAGCTAAAACCCATACCAAGGGCACTTTTGCAGTGGAAATGTTTCCAGATCCAGTACTGGCCAAGGAGCGTTTTGGTATCGATTTTGATGCCATCGCCGAGTTGGTGGATTACTTCCATGTTCCGCTCTCCTCACGAGACTACTTTACTAACTACTGGGTCGACACCATTGTACGAGACTTTACAGCCACACTCAAGAAACCCGTGGTAGTTGAACTCAGCGCAGAAATGCCCACCGATGAAAAACTCGAAGCCCTTCTAAAAACTGTCGCCTACATCTCCCGTCACAACCTAACCGCCACTCTGTTCTTGGTTCATGACTCTGAAAACGCACGCCAAATCGCAAAATTCGCCGTCCACAACACCAGCTTCCGCGAATGGATAGACAACTATAAATTCACAAAAATGCAAAAAATCATAGACAACTGGGCAAAAATCTACTAATCACCCAAACTCAGCTTTTACTGATATACCCTGTGTTATTTCTCCTCAGCATAAAATTGTTTGTTGTTCCAAAGCCTCTGGCTGTAGAGCCAGTTGTAGGTGAATTATATATACTGCTCTAGACACTAACGAGTCGTGAAGCATCAATGAAAATCGACACGAAAATTATTTCTTTCGTTATGCTTGCTATACTACTTGTGCTAACTGTTATCCTGTCGGTATTTGTGGTCAGCGCAAAAACAAGTGAGGTTCACACTGCAACAAACTCACCTGACGCACAAAAAAATGACTATTTACAAAACTTTTTAGCTTATAGTTTTAGAAAAAACGCCGAACATATTGCAACCAAAAGCCCACTAGGTTCTAGTGCCAACATAACTTATGCTTATGTTGATCTAAACCAAGCCGGAGGCGACACAGCTTCAGGGACTGGCGCCAAAATTCATGTAATGGCAAATATTACTTTAACTTCTGAGTTTAATCTCAAGTATGCAGATGCCAAAGTGGAATTCTATGGGTTTCATCTCTACTCTGAACAGGGCTCGATTGCCAACCTGACCTACAGCCTCATGGTCGAAAAGCTGTCTCCATATGGTTCTGGATCAGGGTATAGTGATTCTCCAATCAGGTCATCCAGTGCAAATTATGTTAGATTTTCAGACGGAACAATAATTGATGTCACCGAAATAATCGGTGACAATTTTGGCGGTGGCGGAGGAGGCTTCAATAGTTACTACTACCCAAATAGGACCCATATTGTGATAGGCGCAGGCACATTCATAACCAGTTCCGAGGCAAAACAGTCTCAGGCGCTTACGGATTTTAGAAACGCTCAAACACTCTACATTGATGTAACCCGAATACTTGGTGTAACATTCCAAGAAAACGCTAATCCCATGGTTACACCCACTTTGTTTAGTGACGAAGTGCTGTGTCATGTAGAGTTGATAAAAGTAGGTGATAGATTTGGGTATGGCGCCTACACAGGTGACGAATACAACTATCCTGTGGTCGACGATCCCTTACCCTATGACCCTTTACCGGACTCATTTCAAAACGATATGAGTTTTGTGTATGGACTTATTGCTGTTTTGTTGTTGGTGTGTTTATTTTCATTTCTTTAACTCGCAACTAACAATGGCGGGTATATTATTTGGGTTGTTTGAGTTTGTGGCGGTAGATTCTTAGTTGTTCCATATCTAATTCGACTGTTAGAATGCTGTCCTGGGGTGCGTCGGTGACTTCGCCTAGAATGCCCCAGGGTGCGATGATGGCGCTTCGGCCGCCGCGCATGTTGGAGCTGACGTTGCCTATTTTTAGGATAAACATGCCGTATTGTTTTGCAATGGCTTCTGTTAGGGGATGGCCTTTGACAACGGGGTGGTTGCCCATGGCCGCTACGGGCAGGGTGACGATTTCTGCGTCTAACTCGGCGACTTTTCTAACAAGTTCAGGGTCAAAGCTGTCTGCACAGACAATCATACCCAATCTGCCTATCTCTGTATCTAAAACAAGCGGAGTGTTGCCTTTAGATACGCCTGCGTCGAGTTCGATTTGTATGGGGTTGATTTTTTTGTACTTGGCTATCAGGGTGCCGTTTTGCCAAAGGGTGCTTGTATTGTAGTATTTACCGTTGTCTTCTTGCAGAACTGAGCCACCCAAGAGATAGGTGTTACCAATCTCTTTAGAGATTTTTTGGAGAAAGTCCAGCGTTGCACTGCAGGTTTCTTTGCTGATTTTGGGGGCATCGACAAATTCTGCCATACAACAAGGAACGGTAAAGTATTCGGGGAGTGCAATAAGAACGGAGTTGTCTTTGGCAGCTTTTTGTACTGCTGTTTGGGCCGCTGTTAGGTTATCTTGGAGGTTACTGCGAATTTCCATGTGCAGGATGCTGACTTTCATGTTCAAACCTCTGATAATTGTGCTGGTTTGGAGTTTTTAAGTTTACTGTCGGATACTTTGTTTGGTTTATTTGGTTTGTAGGATTAAAATATTTTGAGTATATAGTTGTGAGTGTAGGTTATTCTTTTTTGATTGATTTTTAACTTCTATATTAGCATTTTTTATACCTTTTATCTGATTAGTTAACTTTAAGTTAACTTTATATGTGCGACAGATGACAAAATTGTTACTTGAGTGGTAAAAAGATGAGTTTCAATGAGTCTGAAGTTAACCAACTTCTATCCGAAGCAAGAACCCTTGTAAACAAAGTCGTCAAACAAAACCTCGCTGAAGGTTTTCTTTTCTCCGCTGGAACAGACACCCAGATAATTGCTTATGAAGCAATCAAATATAACCCCGACATCCCCTGTCTTACCCTAGCCTTCAAAGATGGTCAACCCAAAGATGCTGAGTACGTCAAAAAAATGGTTGAACTCTTTCACCTAAATCATGAAACCTACCAATTCGACAGAGCAGATGTCTTTAAATTCTACCCGCAAGGCGTCGAAGCCCTCAAAAAATTCGACCCTATGGAAGTCCGAAACAGTCTCCCCGTCTACATCGGTTTAACCCTGCTCAAAGCCAAAGGTATCAAAACCGTATACACCGGTGATGCTCTTGATGAGTTGTTTGGTTACCCCTGGCAATTCCACCTAACCGAAGAACAATTCGCCGTCAAACAAAAAGAGATGTGGGCTGAGATGGGCTTTGCATCATTTCCGATGGCGGCATCGCTTGGTATGGAAATCAAAGCACCCTACCAAGATCCCGAATTCATGGATTGGGCAAAACAACTCCCAATTAAGTACAAGATTAATTTCAACAACGGCGTCAAATACGGCAAATGGATCCTGCGCAAAGCCTATGAAGACGTTTTCCCCCAAGATATCATCTGGAGACCCAAAGCACCCCTCGAAGCAGGCACCGGAACCGAAATCTTGCGCACCTACTTCAACGATATAATCGATCCTAAAGAATTCGCCGAAAAGAAAGCCTCAATAAAAGACGAAGACGACGTAGAAATCCAAGATCAAGAACAACTCCTCTACTATGAAGTTTTCCGCAAGAAATTTGGCAAACCCAAAGAAGTCTACCCCAAAATCGACGGCGCTATTGAATGCCCCAAATGCCACAGTCACCTCAAAACTAAAATTCAGTTCTGCAAAGTCTGCGGAGCCTACCCCATCTAACCTTCTTTCTTTCAACCTCTTTTCTTTCTATATATTTTTGGGAAAAGACTTATTTTCTTTAGCCCGTTAACTTCAAACTCATTGAGGAGTATCTTTGGCTAATCTGTCCCAGCTCAAAGTTGCAATGGCAACATCGATCTTTCTCTCAGCCTTTATATTTGGGCTCTTAATAATTGGTATCATCTATTTTGTAGGGTTTAATCTGTTTATGGGTCTGCTTATCGCCATAACAGGTTCAGCCCTCTTTATTCTGTTTCAATACGCCGTTGGTCCTGTGATTGTGGTTGCAACCACACGTCTGCATTATTTAAAACCCGGCGAAAACCCCTGGCTGGAAAAAACAGCCAAGGAACTATCTGACAAAACAGGCATATCCATGCCTAAACTAGCAACCGTACCCAGCAACACCCCTAACGCTTTCACCTTTGGCCGAAGCACCGCAGGTGCAACCCTAGCGGTCCATGAAGGCTTACTAAAACAACTAAACGAAGGCGAAATTCGAGGTGTCATAGCCCATGAACTGGGCCACATCAAACACAAAGACTACATCGTCATGACCGTTCTCTCAGCTCTGCCTCTAATCACCTACTACATCGCACAAGTAACCCTGTTTGCAGGCGTTCTAAGCGGCGGTTCACGACGCAGAAGCAACAACAACAAAGACAACTCGGGAGCAATTCTGCTGGTAATAGGCGTTGTCTCATATATCGTCTACATAATCACCTTCCTAATCGTCATGCGCCTGAGCCGACTACGCGAACACTACGCCGATGCCTTTGCTGCCTATCTAACCAAATCACCCCGAAACATGCAAAGTGCCCTATCAAAAATCACCTACGGTCTATCCATAGCCCCACCAAAATCCCCCGAGAGCGCCCGGGCTTTCTACATCGAAGACCCCGACATGGCAAAACAATCCTTCTCCTACATCATGAACAAAAAAAGCCAATATGATCTCAACAACGACGGGGTACTAGATGAGCGCGAACTAGAACTAGCCATGGAAAAAGAAGCAAAAAACGCAGCCGCACATATGAACAATCTCTTCTCAACCCATCCCTCAACATTCAAACGCATCTTGTTGCTCCGTGAAATCGAACAAGAAATGGACACCGGTCATTACAGCAACGACAAAATGTACAACCACATCTAACCCCTACTTTCTTCTAATTTTTATTTCCTCTATGGCAAAAATTTTTACATGTTATGCGAAGACTAATATTTTCCGACTGCTGATTACTACAAACGGAGAGGGATATCAAAAAAATGGTTAATTATTGTCCTGAATGCGGCGGAGAAATGCACTACATCTCTCTGACTAAAAACTATGTCTGCAAAAGTTGCGGTCTATCCTGTACCGGACAAGAACTAAACGATCTCCATGATAAAAACCGCCCCGATTATGAAACCGACGATGAAATCAAGCAAGCCCGACGCAAAGAATACCTAAAATGGTACCTTAGCAAAAAATAAACCCCCACGCACTTGAGATGGTGAGAACAAAGTGCAATAAATACGTTCAAAGACGCGGCCTCACCCAAGAGATAGAAATGGCTCCGCCAAGAACAAAAAGGACCACTCTACCCAAAAACGTCCAACCCCTGCTAACCCTGTTGGTATCGCACCTGCCATAAGGTCCAAATTGGTTCCTCAATTCTGTTTGTTCTGCTTGGAGTTCCATATAAATGATGGCTATCTTTGCTCAAACCATAGTCTCCCCCAATCAAACAGACTGTAGGTTCAGGCGTTTTTGTCAGCAAAGCCTTTTTGTGAGAGGTATTGCTGAGGCCCAATTAGCGCCCTGATTGATAAAGTGATGTCTGACAACATTGGGGTCTATGTAAAATCCCATCCCATAGCGCAACCTTCCGATAATATGCCCCACATAGAACGCCATCTACTCTAACAATTGCACAAGAGTACAACCCGACAAGATGCTCCAAAGAGCCATAAGAGCAACTGACCCAGCTGATAGATCAAATCAAAAATTAATCAACGACACAATAACGGTAAAAATTGGGCATAAGCATTTAAGATATAGAGACACTGAAAAAGACTGGCACATGTCTATGAAGAATTCAGTGTTTAGAACAGTTTGTTTGCTGATAGTGCTGGCGGCTGTTTTATCACTGATACCTTCTAACATCAATGTAGCGGGACAAACTGTGGAGGAATATAGGGTATCTTTTCTGATATTTAATCGTCCTGAAGGTGATAAAACATACGAGCTGACCCTAACCATACCCCAAACCCTCTATCAGTACTATACCCAAAAAAGTCATTATGTGTTCTCCAGCCGAGATTTCTCCAAATTCGTCACACCCCCGGCATTTCAACAAGTAGCTGACACCCTTTGGCAACTATATGACAACCCCGAAGACTTTACCAACGCCGTCTTGACCATTGTCCACCAAATAACCTATGAAGAAACAATTCCCAGTTTCTACCCCGTGGAAACATTGGTCAAAGGCAAAGGTGACTGTGACCTCTTTGTCTACATCGCGGCCTCAATTCTTGAGGCAGGCGGCATCAATACGGTGCTACTATTCTATGAAACACAAGCACATATGCAACTAGGCGTGGACATAGGTTATCTGCCTGTAGATGTGCGAAGCGAGGCAGTTCATGTTACCTACCAAAATGTTCACTACTACATCGCAGAATGCACCGGTAGTGCATGGCGAACCGGTTGGCGTGTTGGCGAATGCTCTACCAGTTACCAAAATGTTTCTGTTCAAGTAATACCGATTACCGGTATGGAAAAAACCTCCATAGGACAAATATCGACAAATTTCCGAGAACTAGAGCCCAGTACAATTACTCTGCAGGTTTCTCCCTCATTTATGATAAAAAAAACCGAGCTATTCATAAGCGGTAAGATTCTACCCCTAACCCCAAACGAGAACGTCACTATCCGCGCACAAATTCCAAATCAGGGCTGGGTAACCGTCCTTACAATACCTACTCAACAAGACGGCCGTTTTAACTGTACCTGGACCCCTTTGTCTGTAGGTCCAATTGAGTTGCAAGCAAGCTGGATAGGCAACAACCAATACAACGGGGCAACAAGCCGCTCCTATAACATAATTATTTTACCCCTCTATTTTGTTATCTTACTGATTGTTACAGTAATAATTATCGCACTCCTGTTTGCAGTGGTGATCCTCAAAATAAAACACCGAAAATCTCAGTTGCCATCCAATGTCAGTGAACCTGAATCCCAAATAATAGCCAATCCAGAGATCTCTCAAGAAACACCTGACACCATGAATACATCTATTAAAAATACAACAGACTTTTCCGATACTGAAGAAACATATGCCGAAAATTTTTTGGATTGTGAAGAAACATCCAATCAATAGTGTTAACATATGTGACAAACATGCACGACAAACGCATGAACTGCATTATTTGTGACGTAAGATAAAAATTTGACGTCTTTTGACTTATTTTTGTTCTATTTATTCAAATTTATCATAAAATAGTACAATTTTGTCATTATACCAAGTCCAACTTTATAAACATTGCATCTATTTTGCTTCATGCGTTTGTCGTGCTACGGCTCATTTTAATTAAAACAATAATACAATAGTGTGAAGAATTTAAACAACATGTCAGGTTAGCGCTTAACCCAAAAGGGAGTAGAGGAAAATGTTTACAAGAGCTTAGAAAATAAAGCGTGTTTTATTTCATCAATAGATTAGCGTTTGTGTGTAGTAGTGAGCTATAGTGGAGTCTTTTGGTGGAATGGATTGGATTTGATGTAGAGTTAGTATTGCCTTATTTTGCGGTCTATGAGTGCTCCATCAGATGTAATGAGTTGTATATCAAGAGGCATGCTTCCAAGGGCGTGTGTGGCGCAACTCAAACAGGGGTCAAATGCGCGGATGACGGCTTCTACGCGGTTGAGCATACCTTCTTGTAGTTTGCGTGCTTTGACGTATTTTTTTGCGACTTGGGTTATAGCCATGTTGTAGGCGATGTTGTTGTGCTCAGTGGCAATAACCATGTTGTTCCAAGTTATCATGCCCTGAGGATCAACTTTGTAGTGGTGAATTAGAGTACCGCGGGGAGCTTCGGTGATGCCTATGCCTTCAGGATTGTTTACAAAAGCTTTTGAGCGGATGTTCTCAGATTGGATATCGGAGTTAGCTAGGAGGAGTTTGGCGGTTTCGATACAGAACAACATCTCGATAAGACGAGCGTAGTGGTAGTGGAATGTGCTCTGAACAGGACCGTTTTTGCCTATTTTTTTGAAGTCTTTGAGTGCCTCATCGGCTAGGGGTGTGCCGCAGTGTGAAGCGACATTTAGGCGGGCCAGGGGGCCAACGCGATAAGCACCGTTGGGATAACCGACGTTTTTGAAGTAGGGGAATTTCATATAAGACCAGGGTTCCACGGCTTCACCGATGAAGTCTTGATATTTGGCAGGGTCTACGCATTCAACGACTGTGGCGCCTGTTGGGTCTATGATTCGGAGTGTGCCGTCATAGTGTTCTAAGCCGTCGTCGGGGGTTACTAAGCCCATGTAGTAGGTTGGGAAACTGCCAAAGTTTGCCACTTCTTCTTGGAGACCATCAAGCATTTGTTTGTACATATCCAGCGTTTTTTGTGCGACATCAAGAGCTTCGGGGAGATTTGCGCGGAGATAGTCGGCGCGTTCTTGTGTTAGAGGCCATTTGGCGCCTCCAGGTTGAACCCATTCGCTGGAATGGATTTTTTTGCCGGCAACCTTCTCGATGATATCTTGTCCGAATTTGCGCAGACGAATGCCGCGCATGGCTAATTCGGGTTCTTTGGCTATTAATCCGAAAATGTTGCGCTCTGTGGGGTTTGAGTCAAAGCCCAGCAGAAAATCAGGTGAGGATAGGTGGAAGAAATTTAATGCGTGAGATTGGATTAGTTGGCCCATGTGCATGAGACGTCTGAGTTTTACGGCTGTTTTGGGGGGGTTAACGCCAACGATTTGGTCACAGGCTTTAGCGCTTGCTAAGAGGTGGCTCACAGGACATATGCCGCAAGCGCGGCTGGTAATTGAGGGCATTTCGTAGAATGGGCGGTTTTCGGTGAATTTTTCAAAGCCTCGGAAATCAGTGACTTTAAAGTTTGCTTCTTTGACTGTGTCGTCATCATTTAGATAAATGGTAATTTGTGCGTGTCCTTCAATCCGCGTAACGGGTGAAATTAAGATTTTTTTATCAGCCATACTTGGAATGTCCCTCCATGGTGGGTGTTCGCCCAGCCAGTAATTCAGTTAACATATAATTAATCAGATCGGCGTTTGGTGGACAACCAGGGATGTAGTGATCGACTTTAACGATCTCGTGTAGGGGTCGGGCATGTGTGAGCAGTTTGGGTACTTGGTCAGGAATTTTAGCGTTGAGAACGGCGGTGTCTTTGTAGGAACGTTCTAGAACTGCCTGGTCGCTGTGTGGTAAGCCATTGCGTAGTGCAACAACGTTACCGGTAACTGCGCAGTCGCCCAGAGAAACTAGAACTGCTGTTCGGGATCGTATGGTTTTTAGCAGTTCTTTTTGTTCTTCGTTTGCCACGGCGCCCTCGATTAGGGTGATTGCGACATCTTGTGGGAATTCTTTTACATCAGCAAAGGGGCTGTGTACCAGAGTAATTTTTTTTGCCAAGTCTATTAGTTGTTCGTCTTGATCTAGAAAGCTCATGTGACATCCGCTACAACCGCTGAGCCAGACTGTTGCGACACGTATTTTTTGGTTTGTATTCATTTGAGACGTTTCCTCCGCTCGACTATAAATGCGGTGACATCGGGGATTTTGGTGGTTTCAATGTTTTCGCCTTCAACGTATATAGCTCCGACGGGGCAGACTTTGGCACATTTGCGGCAGGATGTACAGCTACAGGCTTTGACCCAGGGTTCATCTTGGTCCATTATAACGTCTGCGTCTTTGCCTCGGAATTTGAGGTCAAGAGTGTGGACCCCTTCGAGTTCATCGCAAACTCGAATGCATCGGGTGCAGAGAATGCAACGGTTAGGGTCGATTACTAAGGAGTCATGTGTGGAGTCTATTTTGTTGGTACTCCAGTTTCGTTCATAGGAAACATGATCTATACCGTGTTGATTAGCTAGGGCTTGGAGTTCACAGTGGTCATTGGCAACACAGACTGCACATATGTGGGTCCGTTCGGCCATCAGGGTTTCTAATACCATTTTTCGGTATTCATAGAGCTTAGGGGACTGTGTGGTAATTTCCATGCCTGATGCAACCGGAGTGGCACATGCGGGGAAGAGTTTGCTTGTGCCGCTGACCTCAACTATACATAGTCGGCAACCACCGTAGGGTGTTAGACCGTCTAGATAGCAAAGGGTTGGGATATTTATGCCGATGGCTTTTGCAGCAGTTAGTATGGTTGAGCCTTCGGTGCATTCAACGTCTATGCCGTCGATTTTGAGTTTCAGAGTATGGAGGTTCATTTGGTTTCGTCCTCGTCTCGGTTTTTAAAGCATACGCCCGCTTCGCATTCTTTGTGTTCTATGTGGCACAGGTATTCGTTTTTGAAGTAGCGCAGGGTTGTGAGTACAGGGTTTGGTGCGGTTTGTCCTAGACCGCAGAGGCTGGATTCACGTATGAATCGGCAGGATTTTTCTAAGACATCAAGATCGCTAAGTTCACCCTGACCATGGGTGATTTTTTGGAAAATATCTAGCATACGAGGTAGTCCTGCGCGGCAGGGGGTGCATCGGCCACAGGATTCGTCGACGCAGAATTCTGTAAAGTATCGTGCTGTATCTACCATGCAACTGTCTTCATCTAGTACCACAATGCCGCCTGAGCCCATGATTGCTCCAACTTTGTTTAGAGAGTCGTAGTCTATGGGTACTTCGAGGAGATGTTCAGGCAGACAACCTCCGGAGGGTCCACCGATTAGAGCGGCTTTGAATTTTTTACCATCTGGGATTCCGCCGCCGATGTCAAATACTATTTCGCGTAGTGTGATACCCATGGGGACTTCGATTAGTCCGGGGTTTTTTATTTTGCCGGTTAGTGAGAAGCATTTGGTGCCTGTGCAGGAGGGTGTGCCAGTTTTTGAGAACCAAGCAGCGCTGTTTTGGATAATTAGGGGGATGTTTGCAAGGGTTTCTACGTTTTGGATTAGAGTGGGTTTTTGCCAGAGACCCGAGTTGGCGGGGTAGGGTGGACGTGGGCGGGGCATTGCTCGTCGGCCTTCAACTGAGGCTAAAATTGCGGTTTCTTCGCCTGCTACAAATGCACCTGCTCCAAAGCGTAATGTTAGATCAAACTTTAGAGAAGTTTCCAATATGTTGACGCCTAGCAGAGACATAGCTTTGGCTTGCTCGATTGCTTTTTGGAGTGTTTGAATGGCTAGGGGGTATTCTTTTCGGATATAGATGTAGCCTTTTTCTGCGCCTGTGACGTATGCGGCGATGAGCATGCCCTCAATTAGGGCATGTGGATCGGCTTCGGCGATGGATCGGTTAGCATATACGCCTGGGTCGCCTTCGTCGAGGTTGACTACGATGTATTTTGGGGTATTGTTAGCTTGGACGACAAGTCGCCATTTTTGTCCTGTGGGAAAACCTGCGCCACCTCTTCCGCGTAGTCCGCTGGATAGGATTTCGTTTATGATGCCCTGGGGGGTCATGTCGGAGAGGCATTTGGCTAGTGCGGTGTAGCCGCCCATGGCGATGTAGTCTTGGATGCGGTTGGGGTCTATTTTGCCTGCGTTTCGTAGAACTAGGCGGTGTTGTTTTTTAAAGAATTCTCCGCTTTCATAGAGGAATTCTTTGACTGGGTTTCCCAGGACTATGTGATCGCGAACTATGTTGTGGACTTTGTCGGGGGTTATGTTTTGGTAGAGATAAGCGCCGGGTTCGATTAGAACTGTGGGACCGGCGGAGCATGCGCCTATGCAACCTGTGCGGGCGACTTTGCATTGTTTTTCTACACCAAGTTCTTTGACGGCGTCTTGGAAGGCTTTTACTAGTTTGGGGGCGTTGAGTGAGGCACAGCTACTAGAGCAACAGACGTTTATACGGAAGTTGTAGGCACGTTCGAATTCAAGTTCTTGTTCGAGAATTTTGTGTAAGTCAGACAGTTTCAGATTTAGTTTCCCCCAAGACTTTCTTGATGTGTGCGATGACGATTTCTTTGGTGGCTTTTCCTATGATTACATCATCCACTGAGAGGATTGGTGCCATGGCGCATGCGCCTATGCAACGTGTTTGAAGTATGGAGAGTTTGCCATCCTCAGTTGAGCCGCCTCGCTTGAGGTTGAATTCTTTTTCTATTGCCGCTATGATAGGCTCGACACCTTTAACGTAGCATGCGGTGCCAAGACAAGCGGTAACGACATGTTCTCCGGGTTTGCGGAGTTTAAAGAAGCTATAGAAGGTGGCGACGCCATATACTTGACTATGGGGGAGGTTTAGTACACCAGCGATTTCGGTGAGCAATTCTTTGTCAAGAAATCCATAGATTTCCTGTGCTCCATGTAAAATCTCTAAAAGTGCACTTTCCTGATAGTCATGGTCTTTTAGAACCTTTTCGAGCATCCCACGACGTTTATCATCTTTCAACGATGTTTCTCCACTTAGTAATTTTTCTACAACAGTAAGGTTTAGTCTCAGCTATAAAAATCTATAAGGGCGCAAACAAAAAAATCAACCAATATCTAATTACTTATTTTGTCAGCATTTGTGGTAGAAATAGACATATCAGAGGTTAAATATGCCCTTGTTTATTTAAATTGTAACCGATATAGAGAAAAATTACTGTTATTTTCGCTGAAATATTCACTATTTTGGGGGAAAACCCAATCAATAACTTGTGGGGTTTTGTTAGTGTAACTGTTTAGGCACATGTACAGTATATTGTGTGTTAAGCTTGTTAGGAGAGCAGGGGGTATGCTTGGTCTTGTGTGTGATGAGTTGCCTGAATACATTTATATTAGGCGTCATTGTTTTAGTGCAAGGAAAAACTACAGGATAGAGTATCTTTGATGACTCCTCATGACGTTCCATCTTCAATGTTCATCGGCCGTTTAGCAAAGTATCTTATGGAAAATGTTGACGAAGTGCAACCTCTGCCATGGGCATCCTTCGCTAAAACCGGCTCTCATGTTGAGAAACAACCACAAAATTCAGCGTGGTGGTATACAAGAAGTGCATCTATAATGCGCAAAGTTTACGTTCACGGCCCAATTGGTCTTGAGAATCTCCGCTCAGATTATGGCGGTAGAAAAAACCGGGGCAGTAAACCCAATCGTGCTACAAAAGCCGGAGGGAGTAACATACGTAAAGCTCTCAAACAACTTGAAACAGCTGGCTTAATCCAAGTTACTCGTCCGAAGGGTAGAATCATGACACCTAAAGGACGCAAACTAGCACAGGAAGTTGCAGGAGATCTTGCAAAAGAACTCTTTAAAACGACACCTGAGCTCAAGAAATATCAAGGCGAATAGGAAACCATGTCAGATGACGAGCTTGAGCAAATTCGCAAAAGAAAGCTTAACTCGATGCAAAATCGCGTAAGCGATGAGCAGAGGCAAGTTCAAGCCGAACAACAAATTGAACAACAAAAACAGGCGCTCTTAGCAAAGATTTTGTCGCCTGAAGCACGGCAAAGGCTAAATAACCTGAAAATGGTTAAACGTGACTTTGCTGAACAAATCGAGATGCAACTAATCGAGATGGCACAAACCGGCAGGTTGCCGATTCCACTCTCAGACGCACAACTCAAATCGATCCTACTACAGCTTCAATCACGGAAGCGAGAGACAACCATCAGAAGGATATAGAAAATGGCAAGAGTAAAACCAACCGCGAAAAAACTCCGCTTAGCTAAAGCCGGCAGAGAGTCGCAGTCCGTTCCAACTTGGGTAATAGCAAGAACTGACGGCAAAGTCAGAATGAACCCTAAATCTAGACGCAACTGGCGGACTAGCAAAATAAAGCCGTAAGGAGAAAATAGCCATGACAAAAGAAACTGAACCAGAACAAGTACTACAAGAAGAACTGGAAGAATTAGCAGAATTACCAGAAGACACACTAGAGGAAACTATCGAACCAGAACAAATGATAGCTAAAGAGGAAGTAGCATCGCAAGAGACCCAAGCTAAAGTCCAACGTAAAAAGAAAGACGACGACATTGTTGAAGAAAGATTCTACACCATCCCACTCCAAAGAGCCCTTGTTCGCCCACCTAAAAAACGTGCACCACGCGCTATGCAGATCATCAAACTCTTTGCAGCCAAACACATGAAAATACAGACCAAAGTTACTGAAGAAGATGAAGGCGAAGAATTACCACAGGTTATTGTCACCCAAGAAGTTAATGAAAAAGTTTGGGGACGAGGAATCGAGAAACCGCCGCGCAGAATTAAAACACGCGTAACCAAAGACAAAGATGGTTACGTAACCGTTTACTTAGCAGAAAATCAATAACCGTTTCTTCATTTTATTTTAACCATTTTTAACAAACAACGCTAGCGTAGCTGAGAACTAAAATTTAAATTAAAAAAAACACAAGTCTATAACAACCATACAAGTGGGGTATGGTGGTTTAGATTAGTTTTTTATGCCCACGCTACAGCGTTAGGTTTTGTGAAAAAACTCAAACTACAGGAGACAGCCAAACTAACTTTGAACCAGAAAAAACGGCAATGTCCTGGTTGAGATTTTGTTATAATCTGCGGTAAAAGAATTCGTTCCAAGACCATAGCTGATCGACTAATCCTTCAAGATTGGCAGGAGAGAAACACGCCTAAACACATCAATAAAAACCCAACAAAACCCAAACAACCCAACACCACAAACAAAACAACCAACACCACAAAAAAACACACACCAAACAAACAACCAACACACCCACACAAAAACCCAACAAAACTCTCTATACCCCCAACAACCCCAATAACCCCCAAAGACGGCCCACCACAAACAACCAGCTACCTCTCACCAACTACCAAACCACTCTACTTAACCCTAATCAACTACCCACAAACAATAAACAAATCTATATAAGGACACTATCCAAAAATAAACACCTGCACGCCACCAACCGTATGCTAGTTATAGACTTATTGAAAAAAACAAACCAACATCCAACCAAACAACCAAAAAGAGCACCTCAACCCCAACCCAACAAACAATAACTACCCATCCTAAATAGTAAGTTGCCAACCGCATACAAAAACAAGACAACAACCATCCAAAAATTGCCAAATACAACCAGCAAAAAGAACAGGACTTATCAAATATGCAGTTAACAACGGATTGGAAAGAAATGAAGCCAAAGCGTTTCCGTGAACTTTAAATGGGTGAGTCTAGAACAGTATTGTTCAAGCACAGGACAGTGGAGATTTTTGACTGTTTACCTATCAAGTATCGTGGGAAGCGCAAGCATCGGCGTATATGCCTTAGCAACAGAGAACATAGTAATTATTCCAGTGATGGTTCCCCAAGAGAAAGCTCAGGAATATGCAGATTGGCTCAAAGCCCAACTTATCTACACCACCATCAGCGGCTCTGTTCTCGCCGGCGCCTTAGTATCAGCCAATAGTAACGGTATGTTGGTAGCCAATTCCATCCGCGGCGAAGAACTTGAACGTATAAAAAAAGTCTTCACAGGCAACATAGCCATCATGGAAGGCAAAAAAACAGCATATGGCAATCTGATACTTGCCAACGACAAAGGTGCAGTCGTAGATCCCCGCTTCAAACCCAAAGAAATTAATCAAATCGCAGACGCCCTAGACGTAGAAGTCGTACCCTGTGAAATCGCATCGCTACCCTATGTCGGCTCACTTGCAGTAGCAACCAACAAAGGTGTTCTGGCTCACCCACTCATAAAAGAAGAAGAAAAGAAAACTCTGGAAAACATTTTCAAGGTCCCCGTTGATGTGGGCACAGTTAACTGTGGTATCCCCTATGTCGGCACAGGCCTACTAGCCAACAGTCATGCCTCCGTAGCAGGCTCTATGACTACTGGACCAGAAATGTTCGTAATCGAACACGCCCTAGACACACTATAAAATAAGTAACGTAGTCAATCTCAGTTTGGTCTATCCAATGAAATAAATCACGCCAACTAAGGACAAACAAAATTAAACAGACAATAAAGCGGAAAACTTCGCTAATTTTAGCTTTTTGATATACAACAAAAAATTCAGACAAATCAAAAGTTAGAAGATATGGGTTAATACGCCAAGCAAGGTAAATAGTCCAACAATTATTGAGATGATCAGGACTACTTGGCGTTCGGTAAGTGGACGACGATAAGTTATTATTGTTACAAGACTTTTTCGACTATCAGAACAGAGTTTTTTTCCATCAAAGGTCACAGCAGCTTTTTTGCCTATAAAAAATGCAGATAGCAAAATAAGCGCAGAATTAAAGATGAAGGGGAGAATGGAAACAAACAAGTTAACTTTTAAGTCAGATATGACGGCAAATGAGGCAACAGTCATGCCTATTGCAAATGATCCCGTATTTCCGACAAAAATTTTTCCCGAAAAGTTTATGGCAGCTAAAACCAGCCAGAACAAAAGGGGCCCAACCATAAGCAAACAGTTTGGCGAAAAAGCCATCAGGCCAACTATGACTATAGCAGGGCAGATGGATTCAAGGCCATTTAATCCGCCAAGTTGATTCACAACATTAGTCACAATCATGACGATTAGCGGAATTATAATATAGAAATAGGCACTGCCAAAGTCCACCAAGCCCAAAAGCGGCAGGGCTATGCTTGTTCTGGCACCAATTGCTTGAGCATAGTAAATCAAAGGCAAAGCGGCTATGATGGGCATAAATGCTTTGTAGCGCCATTTCAAATCTATCCAGTCATCCATCATACCCATAAAACCGCCAAAGAGAACACAGGCAGCTAAGGTAAAAGCGGCTGAGACGGGTTGAGGGTTAGAGCTTTGTTGTAAAAAATAAACTAAAAAAAGATAAATTGTTGTGAATAGGACGTAGAAAACGCCTAAACCGTTGGGTATTAAGGGTCGCCCAATTTTGTGCTGGTCAGGAACCCTAGGCAACACTTTGTTATGCTTCCTGCATTACCGAATGGGGTGCTCTAAGTTGTATGCGGCCCAGTCAATCTCAAAGATTGCCACAATTGGCACCAACCCATATTGGAAGGGTGATGTCAATATGCCTGCAAATGAGCCAACGGAGTCAGACGCCGCAGGCTTGAAGTATTTCAAGGGTTCAAGCTCTTGTGAACTTGGATATACTGGCAACTCGAACTGTTGCATCAGTGCGCAGTAGGTATATTCGGTGTATGTTAGGAGTTTCACTATGGTAGTGTTTAGACCACGATCGTTCCATTTCCAGCCGTTTTGTGTGCTTTCGCCAAAGGTGGTTTCGTCAACCCAAGCGTCTGCTGCACTTATAAAGCCTTGATCTATGAAACGTTGTTTATCTTGCCCTGAAATACGTGCCATCCAGGTCCATTTGCCTTCGTCACCATAACCTGCTGGAACCATATAGTATGTTTCTGTGCTCCTGTCTGCACGGAGTTCTAAGACTGTAAAGATTGCGATGTATTTGGTGTTTTGTTGGCCGTATGTGGAGAGCATTTTCATGGCTTGTTCTTCGTCGCCCATGAATATGAAACCAATGTTTGCTATTTGGGTACTGTTTACGGTGGTGTTGTCTGCCAAACTGGTCACGTTTCCAAGATCGCTTAGCCAGTTTCCATAGTCCCACCACATGACCACCACATCGGTTGATTTAGCGTTCTCCTTTAACCAAGTAACAGCCTCTATCCATGCAGTGACAGGTTCGGTTAATCCTGCACCGCCCACTGGAAGACTTGAGGCGCTGATTGCGGTAGGTGTGAGTGCTTGTGATACTGGTCGTGGCATACCGCCGTTTTGTGGCGAAATTGCCAAGTTTGTTACCAGGAGTATGAATACAAACAAGATTGCTATGCCGCCGTATTCTCTGCTGACGCGCATTATTTTACGCTTAGATTTGGCGAGGTTTTTAGATGTATCTTTTAGACCGGCGCATAGCGGCTTTAGCAGGCCATATATTCCTATGGCGGCGATTATGGCATATGCTGGTACAAAAATTACTAACAAACGAACCATTGAAGCTGCGAAGTATAGCGAAGTTGCCGCAAAGAGCAACATGAAGATGTTTCGATTAGTTGGTTTGCGTATTGTGAGGAATAGACCGATTAGGAAGAACAATATGCCTATTCCTAATTCAATATAGAGATTACCCCAGCCCGATAATCTCTGTTCAGCCACAGAGTCGACAAGCGGGGAATTTGAACGGATAAATGGATTGAGGACTGTGATAAATTTGCCTGCCAGATCAACAAGTGAACCCGTTATTGCAAGGATAGAAACTCCGCCGATTATAGCAACCAATGAGGCTACTGCGAGAGTTAATTTGCTTTTTACTGAGATGTTATTGTGCAAAAGCTCTGCGATAAGCAGTACTACAAATACTGCCGCTACAGGCAGAATTGCACCTGAGGTTAGATACCTTAGGCCGATGTAGGGGACCAGGGTGCCTAACATTAGGGCTAAACCAAAGGTTATGCTGTAGGTTACAAGCATTCGAGTAGTGTAACGTTTGAGAAGAACCATGACAAAGACAAAGAGACTGGCTAAGCCAATGACATAGTATGCAGCGCCCCAACCGGAGATAAAGTATGCTAACGCTAGACCTGCACCTATTGAGTACAAAAGGGAGTTTTTGAGCGAGCGATTACCATCCATAGAACGCAGGAAGAAGAACACAAAAAGAACTAGACCCAAGACACCTGGAATTTCAGTATCAAAAAAGCCTAAGGAACTTCTCTGCAGAAAAGACGGCGCTAATGCGAGAAATAGTGCGGAAAATAAACCAACTGTTCTGCCGCCCATATCTTTGCCTACAAAGTATAGAATAAGGCAGGAAAGTGCAGCTATAAATGCTGGTAGAATTGCACAGAAAGTCATCAAGTCAATGTTTGGACTAAAAAGGGATGCTATACCATAGAGAACTGCCGCTGTTGCTGGTAGAGCAGGCAGGGACGTGGACATATCTAGTCCTACTGGATACCATTTCATTGTGTCAATCCAAGGCGTGGGATAATACGGTGAGAGTAAGCCGTTGTCTACCATGTGTCTAGTTATACTGAGTTGATAGAATGGGTCAAACTCGTTGAGAAATGAAGTACCGCCTGCAAGGTTTTCCCATCGAAGCGGCAACAGACGAATGGTCACTGCAATAAAGAGTATAAGAAGCAGCGCTGCACCTGCAATGATTGTACCGTGGCTAATTCTGAGTCCGAATCTATTGAAACCGCCGAGTCGTTCCTTGAATGTTTCCCCCAACTTAGGTATCTCCAGTGTATATCCTGTTTGTACTATTTTACACATGGGAGGTTTATTTATGGCTTTCCAAATGCATCTGCACAGGATTCATATTCCGAGAATGTCTTGTTATATGCATGATCACCCAAGGACTATACCTTACGATACGTCGTAACCCAAAAATTTTCTCTAAAGCCGTCAGAACCGACACTAAACTGCTCTGAGAAGTTCGACCAAGAGGCACCCAGCTGTATCCCAATTTTCGTTTAATTGTGAACTCTGTTATAGACAGGCAATGCATTATCTCACCATAGGAGTGACGGTACGATTTGCCCTGCATCGCCTTTAGGTGAGCTTTTATGCTGGATTTGTTACCAAACGATAGAACCGATGAAGCCTCAGGCTTGAGGGTACGCATACATTCCCCCAAAGCTTGATCTAATTCGGGAATGTAGTCTAGCACCTCAATCATAAAAACCACATCAAATATGTTGTCTTTTAGCGGTAGGTATCTTGCATCAGCCAAGATAATGTCAACGTTGCGACTTTTCTGTTTGAGCCGTCTGAGTGCGTAGGCATTTATGTCTATGCTAACAACGTGAGCTTTGCTATTTTGGGGAAGCAGTGAGAAACGGCCGGCCTCAGCGCCCACATCCATCACAGATAGTTTTTCTTGTGATAAATCAAGAGATTTAGAGATAAAATCTGTTTCAAGACGTGTAAGATACTTGCCCATTTTGGTTTTTGCAGCCATTTCCCAGTGTGTTTCTGAGGAGAAATCAGATGATACAGAGGGGCTTTCCATTGGGAATTCAACGCTTGTTTAGCGGTATAACTTCAACCGCTATAGGTAATAAGGATAATTTGCGGCTACAATAGGGACATTTTCCGCTGTATTGTTGGATAATTTCATCTGGTGGTTTTAATTCAGTACCTTCATATAGAACATGACTACAGCCATGACAAACAATCCGTTGCGGCATCCCATACCCTTGTAAATACTCCGCGGGGTATATTTATTGCTTGCTAAACCCCCAAAATAGAGCAATGAAATGGAACTGAAGGTTTTAATGGATAGAATACGGGGGATGAGGTGGTTAGAGCAGTGAAGTACACACTAATTGTCACTGAAAAGCCCGATGCCGCAAACCGGATAGCCACAGCCCTAGATGAGCACAGCAAACCCAAAAAATCAGTCCAAAACGGTGTGCCCTACTATGAAGCCTACCGTAGCGGCAACATTGTGGTTGTCCCAGCACTTGGTCATCTCTACACCATAACCAGTAAACAGAAAAAACGCAACTATCCAGTCTTTGATTACCACTGGGTACCCCGCTATCAAGCAGAGAAAAAAGCGGGGCGATTTCGGGATTGGCTCAAGGTTATTTCGAATTTGGCTAAAGATGCAGAGCTATTTGTGGATGGCTGTGACTTTGACATAGAAGGCAGCATCATTGGCTACACTATACTAAAGTACGCCTGTGGCGAAAAACAAGATAGCGCTAAACGAATGAAGTACTCCACGCTAACCGATGAAGAACTACAAACCGCCTACGATAATCTTTTACCCCATCTTGATTTTGCACTAGTAGAAGCCGGACTAACCCGCCATGAAATTGATTGGCTCTATGGCATAAATCTGAGCCGAGCCCTCACAGAAGCCGCTAAAACTGCCAGTGGGGAGTATAGTACCCTTAGCACAGGCAGAGTACAGGGACCAACACTCCATTTTTTAGAAGAACGTGAAAAAGACATCCAAACATTTGTGCCTACACCGTATTGGAGGCTTACCGCAAAAATCAGCATAGGTGACAAAATTTATGCAGTTGAATATGAACAAACATTTGAAACCTTAGCAGAAGCAAAAAAGATACAGAATGCCGCTAAAACTAAGATAGGCAAAATATTCTCAGTTGAGGTCCACAAATCAGAAATTCAACCCCCCGTACCGTTTGATTTAGGCACCCTGCAAAGAGAAGTCTACAAACTCTTCCACTACACCCCCATGCGCACCTCCGCAATTCTGCAAAGACTATACCTTGATGCAATGATTTCATATCCGCGGACAAGTAGCCAAAAACTTCCACCTGCCATCGGCTACAAAACCATACTTAAAAAACTCCAAAGAGCACCCGCTTACACAAAACAGGCAATCGAACTTTTAGCTAAACCCAACCTAAAGCCAAACGAGGGTAAAAAAATTGATCCGGCCCATCCCGCTATATATCCCACAGGAAATCTAGCACAAAAATCCCTAGATGTCGCATCTAGAAATGTCTTTGACTTGGTGGTAAAGCGTTTTTTGGCGGTTTTTGCTGAACACGCGATGCGCCAAACTGTAAACACCACCATCAGTCTCAATGGCTATCGCTTTTGTTTGAGCTTGACGCGGACGCTTATGGAGGGCTGGTTTAGGTTTTATCGTCCCTATGTGCGTATAAGAGAAGAGGTTTTCCCATCGTTAACTGAGGGACAATCTGTGGATGTTTTGCAACTCAGCTTAAAGAAACATTATACTAAGCCGCCTCTTAGGTATAATCCGCGTAGTCTGCTTTTTGAGATGGAAAAAAATGAGATTGGAACTAAAGCCACTCGTGCTTCAACCATTCAAACTCTTCATGACCGCAAATACCTAATTGGAACAGACCAGTTAGCGGTGAGCGATTTGGGGTTTGGAGTCATTGGTGTTCTTGAGCAGTATTGCCCGGTAGTTGTTTCGCCTGAGATGACACGATTATTAGAGGCAAAGATGGAGGCTATTCAGCAGCACAAAGAGAACAAACAAAGCGTACTTGCAGATGCTATAGAAACCCTAAAGCAGGTTACCAAAGAGCTTAAAGTCAAAGAGGCAACTATTGGTTCGCAGTTGGGCTTGGCGCTTAAGCAGGTGTGGGTGGATGATCGGACAATTGGAGCCTGTCCAAAATGTGGGTGTAATCAGCTAGTTGTGTTGCGTTCAAAAAAATCGGGGAAACGGTTTGTAGGTTGTGCAGGTTTTTTTGAGGGTAAATGTAGTATGGCATATCCGTTGCCGCAGATGGGTACAGTTAAACCACTTGGATGTAGCTGTAAAGTATGTGGTGCACCGGTGGTGGCGGTATATATGCGGGGAAAGAAACCATGGAGGTTCTGTTTAAGTCCACAGTGTATCTCCAAAACTATGGCTAAAAAAACCTGATCGGTTACATCAATGTTTGTTAGTATTTTTTGTGTCATTGTAAGAAAAGTTAAAGACATACGCATATAGTCTTTTGATGCTACACATCATAAAAAGAAGATAGAGTATGAACTGTAGAATTTGTAATCGAGAAGTTAAAGCTGATGGGTTTTGTTTATTGCATTTGAGGGCATATCGCAATATTGTGGAGAAATATGCTGTTTGGCATAAAGCATTGGGCATAGGTTGGATAGAATATTTGGTTCAAATACAGAAAAATACTTTAACTGGAGAATGGGCTAAAGAGGTAGCAAATAACATAATAATTACCGGAGAGAGCACTGATGTCAGGAAAAATGAAGAAACATAGTGAGGACCTGTCGTTCTCGTTTAGTCGATGGTTCCGTCGGGTATCGGCGAATACACCCTCAACCTTCATAGTCACAGTTGCCATAATTGGCTATGCAATATTTCTCTTCAGTGGCGGCTTATACACCCTTGTTGTTCAGCCCATCATGGTGTATCCTGGGGGGAGCACGATTTATTTTCTGTATCCCAATTTGAGCATGCAATTTGGCGGAGACACCATAATAGCTGCAATTCTCTATTCGATGGGTTTTTTTGGTATGCTCTCTATCTATCAAAGTGCAAAAAGTGCCAGCAAGCCCAAACAGGCCTATATGTTACTTATTGCCGGGATTAGCTTACTATTGATATCATACATATTCATAGAAAGTGCAATTAACTTCAAGATAACCGGCGGCATCTAATAAGGTATAGCCACAACCAACAGTTGTTAGCAGACCTTTTCATTTGAGGTCTGACAACAGCTCATGTTTTTATTCATTATCAAATTTCATTACTACTAAATACATAAAAAGTTAATACATTTCTACTTGGCCGGAATTATCTTGAACCACTTGGCAGGCTTGCTGGGTTCTTTTGGGTAAAGTATGTGTTTACCAAGGGTGTTTTTTGAGTTTTAGTTTATAGGCTATAAAGTTGGTGAGCAGATGTATGGGTGGAGTTAGCAACAATACTACAGCGATAACTGTCCAGCTCAGACCCTGCCAGCTAATTAGAGCTAAGGGTAATGCAAATACTACAGCGCCCACAACAAAGTCGATTTGGTCTACGATGGGTAATAAGCCGCCTGGGACAATATTTAGTCGGCGTTTAATGAAAGCACCTGTTAGATCCCCCAATAATGCGCCTAGGGGAATAAGGGCGCTAAATAGCACTGGATAGTTGTTAAAACCAAAAATGAAACCCTCAGCTATACCGACCATAAAACCCACGGCCCATCCAAAAAAAAATCCGCGCCAGGTTTTATTGTTGCCAAAGATGCGTTTGCCGTCGGTAAAGTTTTTGCCAAAGTCCATTTTTGTGCCGCCGCCTGCAAGGACGGGGGTTGCATTAGCACAGTAGGCTGGGAAAATGAATTTCAGTGCTTCTATTATTAGCAGGACTACATCCATAGGTGTTCAGCAGACCGTTTAGTGGAGTTGGGTATCTTTTATTCCGTTTCCCCCTATTTGTACGTAGCATATATTGCTGTGAAAAGAACCAAATGTTTTTTCGATTGTTACTTTTATTGTTTGGGGAAATTGGGTGGGTTTTAGAAACAAAATGTTTTCAGCCCAGAATTGTAGAACCCGGGTTGCTACTGGACGCACGTCTGAGATGGCGTCATTACCAATTACACTTCGGACTTGGCTGGTCATAATTAGTGGAATTTTTTTGGTTTTTACTGTTTGTGCCAATAGCGCAAGTTGTCGGTTTAATTCTCGGTTGGTACCATATGCTCGGGAGAACTCGGCGGTTTTGGCACTGTATAGCGAGGTGAAGGTGTCTATTACTATTAAACCAACGCCTGTGGTGTAGTCTTCTATGTGGTCAATCAAGGCGGTTTGTTCTTTGAAATCTTGGGGGTTTACCAAGATGATCTGTTCAGCGATGTCGTCAAATCTGTCACCTGAGAGCTGGGCGAGGCGCTGGGTTGAGAAGCTGTTGTCGCAGTCTGCATAGAGGATTTTTTGTCCCTGCAGAGCGCAATATACTGCGGCTTGCATCGCTATGGTGGATTTGCCGGTTTCAGGTTCGCCGTAGATAAGGGTGATTGTTTGGGGGTTTATGCCTCCGCCAATGGCTTTGTCGATGCATCCTACACCGGTTGAGATTTGCGCCATGGAATCACTTTTTAAGGATTATTAAGAGTTAGATATTGTGTTTGCACTTAAACGTTTTTGATGGATATGCAGCTGTGTTGTTTCCCGCATTTATCCACATTCCTTCTTTTTTGCTTCTGTTTTTTCTAAGAGCCTGTTTAATATATCCGCAATAACACAGAAATGAATGCTGATTTTGTGGCTTGTAAAGTGTTGGAAATTTTCTATTCACGATTTCTCCACAACAAACAATAACTTCAAGCCAACCAAACAAACGCTCAACGATCCAACGATTAGAAAGAACCACAAACTTGTACAACACACTACGCTAAAACAACCTCAACAGCCGCCCCTAACAACCCCTTAACACTATTGACAAAAACTTCCCCAGTATCTCCCATCCACCAGAACAGTTTGACACATAGACAGATGAGACACCGCATAACCAATCATCGTCACTGCCCCCTCACGATCAGTAACATTAGCCGTGCTGACAAACATTAGGCATACCGCTCGTTATAGTCGGATTTGTTTTTGAACTATTAATGGCAAACTATATCCGAAAAGCTCTAAATGCACTGGCAGACAGCTCAGGCGAACAGCAATTTCGCACCGCTGCAAACTTGATTTGGTACGGCGCGATACTATCAATAATCATTGTTGGCTTTTTCTTGATATGGGTTGCATTCATAATTCTAGCAATCGCCTTCTTTTCGCTCAAAATAGCCCCAACCACACCGCAATACAGCGGCTACGCCCAACCCTACCAAACCACACCACCAACCAACACCAAAGCTAATTTCTGTCCCACCTGCGGCACACCTGTTGCATCCGACGCCACATTCTGCGCCCACTGCGGAAAACAAATCTAAACAAATCCTATTTTTTATTTTTTTGTTTTGTTTTAGTGTTGACTTTTTCGCCAAATTACTATATAATTATGGTACAGATGGACAGTTTTTGTTATGTGTTTATCTTATGTCTAAGAGGCAACTCATGAGTCGCGAGGAGTTGGAGCGAAGCATAAAAATCATAAAAGGGTAAATTCTTACCACTCGTCTATTTTTTTCCACCACTGAAATTGATATTTCTTACTAAGCCGCCACCCTACAATAATCAAACCAACCCCCACTAACACAAGAACCAACCATACAACACAAGTTACCGGATTAAATCGTCCATAAGGCGTTAAAAGTGCTACCAAAATACCAGCTACAACTCCCCCAATCAATACAATCCCAATACCAAAAAGTATAGTCATTTTCTCCCACAGGTTTATTTTCTCTTGTTTATCCATACCAACAAACCCCTTACGACCGTAAACAGTTAGATTGTTTTCTTCTGTTTGAATATAGAAAGCCGTATCTTTTAAATATGGCAACTAAAGAAATATTGAGATAATACAAATTGTGAGTGGAATACAAATTGAAAGAGTTAAAACCGATAGATTACAAAATTATGTTTGAACTTATGAAGGAATCACATAGAAGCGACCGGCAATTAGCTAAAGCAATAGGCGTTTCCCAGCCGACCATCACCCGAAGACGCGATATATTAGAGAAAGACTACATCGAAGGCTACACCGTTATCCCTAAATTTGGTAAAATGGGCTTTGAAGTTGCGGCAATAACCTTTCTGAAAAGTAAGCTAAAGTATAAAACAGGCGATGAAAAAACAAAGGCCGTTCAAAAGATGCGGGACTGGTACATGAAGCAAAGCGGCGTTATTTTTGTTTCAGAGGGCAGAGGCATGGGCTGGGATGTTGTGTGTATATCGCTCCATGAGAATTTCGCCGATTTCTCCGCATTTATCCAAGCGCAGGACTCCGAACTCTCCGAATGGGTGATTGACAGCCAAACCTTCAACGCCGACCTCAAAAATACAACACCTATAAAACCATTCCACTTCAAACACCTCTCTGCTCAAAAATAACAACAAGCATTTCATCAACAATATTTTTTTTTATTTTTAAGTTGATTTTTATGCCAAAATAGTGTAAATTAAGAACAAACGCCTTTAGGCGTAAATTAACTATACACCACCAACCACGACAAACGCATGAAGCAAAATAGACGCAATGCTTATAAAGTTAGATTGATGTGTTGACAAAAATGCTATTTAACAATAAATTTAAATAAATAGAACAAAAATAAGTCAAAAAACATCAAAATTTCACCTTATGTCCCAAATAGTACAGTTCACGCGTTTGTCATGACCATCCACCAGCCCTTCTTTAACTTGTCTATTTGATTCTACCACCCACAAAGACACGTATAGACAAGATTTAGAGAACTCTCATATAGAAAACAAGTTTTTCAAATCCAACTCTGACAGATAGTTTGCCAGTTCCTCCATTTATTTCGTTTTTCCACTACATCTTGGCGTTCTTGGCCTTTTGGATAGAAAATCTTTTTTTCATATGTCAAACCCGCCTTTTTTAGACGTTTAGACAATGCAGCTTCACTCACAGGCAGGGAGAATTCGTCAATCAATCTGTTTATGATAATGTCGGGTTGTTTTTCTATTTTTGAGAGGATTTTTTCCATAGTTTGTGGGGCGATTTTTGGTTTTCTTCCACTGTTTTTAGGCTTGGGCACCACATTTCCAGTGGTTAGAAATTGCTACCACACACGGCTAACTGTTTGTCTATGAACATTAACCATCGTGCAATTTCATACCCTGATTTACCTGCCTGCTTATGTTTCACAATTGTTTCTCTATCACACAAAGATATAGGCTTCATTTCACTTCACAACACCACACTAATATACCATAAACTATAAAAAGTTAAGTTGTTATAAACAAGAAGTATTGTTGCATAACATGTTTTTTGTTTTTTTTAAAAAAGTGCCTTCTTTCACCTAACTTAGGACACAAATCGTTTGTTGTGTAAAAGGCTGAAGTAGAAAAACAAAAAGGGTAAAAGAAATGGTTATTGTAGGTTGTTTGTGTTAATGTTGTTCTGTGTTTTCAAGTGTTATCGCATCAGTTTGGTCATTGTTGTTTTTGCTGTGTTTAAATACGAAAAATATAGCAAAGATCTCCACTACAAAGATAACAACATTCACAATAGTCCACATGTCAACCATGGCCATTTTACGGCTCATATCCTCAGTGAGGAAAAACACCACAACACCTACAACACCCATAACAAGCGCAGTAACTAACCACATATTACGATGCTTCTTTTGCTGCCTCTCCACCTCCTCTTTTTGCTTACTATTTTGTACCACACCATGACGATACTTGGCATTCATATGCTCTTTTTCACGCTTCTTTTTCTGCCTCTGCTGAAGCAACACATAGAACATAACTATAACTACCAGTATTACACCTACTACGCTTAGAACAAGATTCACAAAAGCCCAAACAGGCATCTCCACTGGAACTTCAGGCTCAACAACTTTACGCTCTACTCTATACAAAGCAGTAACAATAAGATCTGAACGCACATTAGTAAAACCACGATCCCAACTTGTAAAAACATAACCATCTCGTATTGGCGCATCAGGCGCAG
>Ga0209737_10000440_pt1 | contig 34550 bp, 27 predicted proteins | sample TergutCu122P3_FD_187284 | JGI IMG/M metagenome (GOLD analysis project Ga0209737, IMG submission 187284) | Cubitermes ugandensis P3 segment gut microbial communities from Kakamega Forest, Kenya - Cu122 P3 (SPAdes) (version 2) | ecosystem: Host-associated > Arthropoda: Insects > Digestive system...
TGACATTGCTACTTTTAACCATTTTTCAAAAACGCTCCCGCCCTTATAAACAGAGGGTTGGGAGCGCTTTACGGTCGAGTAAGTGTCAAACGTGGGATAATAACACAAAATCGAATTAAATCAACCTTGAATTTTTAACCTTGATTTTTACCATAAACGGTCAAGGCTTGACAAGAACAATGTGTCACCATTTTTTAGCTTTTCCATCAACCTTATATACTCTGGACGATTGAAATTAACCCCCGAAATTTTATCTATATAAATATGTTCATTAGGAATATTAAGTTTTTGCATTTCGATTATCTGACGATCTTCACATTGGCTGGAATCCGAAATGCGACAATAGGCATGATAGCTCATTTTTGTTTCCTCTTTCTTTTATTAGTCAACAACAAAATATAGAGCGATAATCCACCAATGCAATGACATTGATATCTTATCGCTCTATTACCAAATGCAATTATTTTCATCGCTCTTTAACCATCTCATGATTGTAAGATATCAAATCATTCGCTACACAAATTTCATCTCTCCCGTCTTTTCCATAATCACTCATCCCACCCAAATCTGCCATTTCCACCTCTTGATTATCAAGCAACAGAACACCATCCAACTCCTCCTGCCTAGCAAGTTTTTTCCGCAACTCCATTTCATGGACAAACGGCTTTTCATACTCCGCTTTCGCCGATGCAAGATCACGCCGATAGCTCTCAATCTTTTCTTCCAAAAAAGCAACCTTTTCATGGATACTCTCAAAAAGATTATCTAGTTTCACCATATTCCCGACTGGACTCGCCGACATTTCTGTTTTATACTCCGTCTTACCGCGCAAAACAAGATAATGGACACCGATATGATTTTTCTCAACCAACAATTCAAAGCCTTTAAATCCACCAATCACCGTCGTTTCTCCTGTTTTTGCCCGGTTTGCGGCATCCATCACACTCTTCCCACCATCGACACGCTCAACATAAACAGCTTTCCCTATTGTAACCGCAAAATCTGGCGCAGTTTTCTGTGCTTCATCTTTAGCAATCAAATCCGCATTAACGCAAGCTAATTTTTCTTCCGCCGCTTTCAGCAATTTGGGGTATTTTATCATGAAGTCATCTTGCAAACGATAACGCTGGCTATCATACGATGATTTCAAAATCTTCAATCTCTGCACATCAACATCAATCTCCAATTTTTCCTTTATCAGCGGATTGCCGGTTGCAATCGCCTTAATCTCCGCATATGATAAAACAGCTTCATCAATATCCTCACATGTCCTCGATACCATCCGGCCGGTCATAATCTGCGAAACAAACCGTTGCTTATTTTCCACAAGCCCCCACATATATGCGTCAAATGTATTTTTCGTGACATACCGATAAACCGCCACCTCCTCATTCACATTTCCTTGCCGGATACCCCGTCCCTCTCTTTGCTCAATGCTTGATGCCTTCCAAGGACAGTCTACGTGGTGCATCGCAACAAGATGTGTCTGGACATTTACGCCCGTCCCACATTTATCGGTCGAGCCGATTAGGATTTTTTTCTTGCCATTCCGTACATCCTTAAACAGCTTATCCCTTTGGGCATCGGTCTTGGCGTCATGAATAAAAGCAATTTCCTCCGCCGTAATACCATACCGGATCAGGTTGGCTTTAATATAATCATAAACAGTAAAGCCCTTATCCTTCCCCGGCGTCCCAATATCAGAAAAAATAAGCTGGCATCCAATTATCCCTTTCTCTACAGCCATCTGATATTCATTATAAACATTTTCGACCAACCTATTAAGTTTACCATCGGGATTATTGGGGGCATCCGAAAACAGTAATCGGGCATCTGTGCCCAACAAACGCGCTTCATGCGTAATCTTTAGGAAATTATCATCTCTTGGGTCAATGTTTCCGCTCCGAATCGCTTCTGCCCGCTCCGCAAAGCTAATCATCACTTCTTTCACGAACTCATCCGGTTCCGATGCGACAATGATGTATTTCCCGTCCCTGAGTTTCGGAACTGGAAGTGCCAGCATTTCCGCCGTTTTGATATCAGCGATTTCCCGGAAAATTGTCATCAGCTCCGGTACATTTACAAATTTATTAAAACGGCTCCTGAACCGGAAACCGCTTCCCTCAGCTGAAAGTTCCATTGCCGTCGTAACTTCCCCAAAGTTCGCCGCCCACGCATCGAAATGGTATATCCCCATCTGTTCAAGTGCTGGTTTTTGCAAGTATAGTTGCATGACATACATTTCACACATCGTATTGCTTATCGGTGTTCCCGTGGCAAAAACCACACCCCGATTTTTGCTAATTTCGTTGATATACTGGCATTTAAGCAGCATATCGGTTGATTTCTTGGCTCCGGCACTACTGATTCCGGCAACATTGTTCATCTTCGAAAAAATCGCCATGTTCTTAAATGAATGGGCTTCATCTACCATTAATGAATCGATCCCTAACTCCTCAAAATTGATCAAGTCATCTTTCCGGACTTCATCATACAACCCTTCCAATTGGCTTTCCAGCTTCTTTTTCTGCGACTCAATCTGTTTAACCGTCCATCTGGCTCCACTTTCCCTTTTCATCGCTTCGATCGCCGCCGACAGTTCCGCAATCTGATCGGACAGATACTTCTCTTTCCGCTCCGCCGATATCGGTATCTTCTCGAATTGCGAGTGCGACATAATAACCGCATCATAATCTCCGGTCGCAATCCGGGCAATGAATTTTTTTCGGTTTTGCATCTCAAAATCCCGTTCCGTCGTCACCAAAATATTCGCTGAAGGATAAAGCCGCAAAAATTCCGATGCCATTTGCACAATCAACGGTTTCGGCACTATCAGACAAGTTTTGTTGACCAGTCCCAGCCTTTTCTGCTCCATACAACCGGCAATCATCTCAAAACTCTTACCCGCCCCTACCGCATGAGCCAAAAGTGTGTTACCGCCGAGAATAATCCGGGCAACAGCATTGATTTGGTGTTCATTCAAAAGAATTTCCGGACTCATACCCGGAAAAGTCAAATGTGAGCCATCATATTCGCGAAGCCTGATAGCGTTAAATGTTTCATTATAGTAATCAACATAGCGATTGCGCCTCTCCGGCTCTGCAAAAAGCCATTCCCGAAAGCGGCTTTTTATTTGATTTTGCTTTTCCCGTGCCAACATCGTTTGGTTTTTGTTTGTAACATAACGGACGTTGCCATCACCATCTTCAACCCTGTCCCTTATCGTGACTGTCCGTAAATTAAGCGTTTCTTCGAAAATAGTGTATGCGTCCATCCGTGAAGTGCCAAAAGTCTTAGTCGCTGCCACAGAGCGGTTATCTTGTCCTTTATTTTCGACCCGCCATGTAAGGCTGAATTTTTCAAGAATCACCTGAATCCCGCTATTACGCCATGACGTCCTCTTTGCTCTGGAATAGAATGGCGTATCCAGCAGTTCGTAGATAAATCGCTCATAATCCTCCGGCTCAATCCAAGCAGTACCAATTCGCACCTCAATATCAGAAGCATCAATCATTTCCGGTTGCACTTTTTCCAGAGCTTCCACATTGATGGCATACGATAGATTATTTTCTGCTTCTGCTTTTGCATGACGAAGTTTTTCCCGGACATTACCTGATAAATACTCATCAGCGGTTTCCCAACCAGAATACGTATCATCAACCTTTGCTAAAAGAGGATTTCTGTAGATAACACCGCTTAGCTCGCTGGTCAATAAATCAATATCATTATTCGCGTCTGGATTATAAATACTGAACATAAAAGGAATATTGACATAGCCAAACTCATTTATTGAAACATTGAGCGCTTCCACCACCGTTTCGACCCGATCAATGACCGTTTTCTGCCGAATAGTCTGCTTATGGAACATTTCTGCTTTCCCGATCATCCCATCCTCATCAATCACTTCCAGACTGGCAAGCAGTGGATAATCGCTATCATTACGAAAAGCTGATTTATTGGCTTTTCCGGAAATATATCCATATTTTTTTACAAACTGGTCATATTCACGGTTAAGAGCTGCCTGTTTATCCTTTAATTCCGGCTCACTGCAACCGGACAATTGAATTTCAATCAAATCCCTTGTGATATTCCTGATTACGTGCAGTTTCCGGATTCGCTCTTCGGTTTGTTCAGACAGCTTTTTCCTGATCATCACCGAATTTTCCCGGTAATATAATTTCCCATCAACCAACGTATAGGTAAAGTTCCTGACCTCTGGATCTGCAGGGATGGTTTCCCGCGATTCATCCATATCTTCGGCTTGATGGCTAATATCAACAATCTCAGCATTGATGCCAGCGATGATATTACTAAGCGCAACAGATATATCAAAATCCGGATCATCATTAATACAAGCTGTTTCCTTGCCATCTGAACCATACATACTGCCTTCATAACTCATCCGGCCTAACATCATTTCCGGATGCGTGACAAAATAAGCATTGACCGGAATTCCATCATCAGTAAAGCCTAAATGCACCCAATCCGGTTCGCTTGCAATCATCCGCTCCCGTTTTTGCAAAAATAATATATCGGAAGTCACTTCCGTTCCGGCACTCTCCTTAAAAGCATGATTGGGTAACCGCACAGCTCCCACCAGTTCCGCCCGCTGTGCGATATATTTCCGCACCGCCGGATTTTTCTTATCAAGTGTCCCCTTGGAAGTAATCACCGCTACAATGCCGCCCGGTCTCACATGATCAAGAGACTTAGCAATAAAATAATCATGAATACGAAAACCAAGCTTATTATACTTAGGGTCATGGAGTTTATAATCGCCGAATGGCACATTGCCGATAATGACATCGAAAAAGTTGTCAGGATAATTTGTCTTTTCAAAACCATTAACCACAATCTCGGCATTTTGGTAAAGTTGTTTTGCTATCCGTCCAGATATATCATCAACTTCAATACCGTAAAGCTTGCAATCTAAGAGTTTTTCCGGTAAAACCCCAAAAAAGTTACCAATCCCCATCGCCGGTTCCAATATATTTCCCTTACTGAACCCGAACTTCACCAATGCATCATACATAACTCCGGCAATTTTTGGTGTTGTGTAAAACGCATTATTGACACTTGCCCGTGCTGAATTATACTCTGCTTCATTAAGAAGCTCCTTAGCTTCGGCAAATTCATTTTTCCAAGACATATTTTCGGCATCAAAGGCTTGTGCCAAACCGCCCCAACCAATATAATTAGCCAAGACATTTTGTTCTTCCGGTGTAGCTGTGCGGTTTTCATCCTCAATCTGCTTTAAAAGCTTAATTGCATTGATATTCCAGTTAAAGCGCGTTTTCTGTCCTGCTTTTGGCAACTCCCGGTCTGTATATCGATAATTATGGCGTGGCCCTAATTGCTCATTTAACTTGACAACATTATCAATGCCTATGTCCGGTAATTCGGTGATTTCCTTTTCGGAAGCCGTTTCAGAAGGATTAACTTCATGTTCCGCCTCACTTACATCCACTTTATAATAAATCCCCGATTTAATTAGCGTATGGATTTCCTTCTCTACCCTGTTCCATGACAAATACCCCTGTTTGTCACCTTCTGCGTCACGCCACTGTATCCTAAAGCCTTTTCCAAAATAACTGTCATAACCCCATAACCCATGCCCTTCAAGTGGCCAACTTGCTCCACCGACACCATATTCGTTTTTAATTAATTTCGCTCGCTCAGAAGCAGTCAAATCATCATTCTGATAAAATTGATAAATCCTACTCCTGCCACCCCTAAAACCAGAGCCACTTAATAATGCCTCAACCATATAATCATGGGGAATTGCGACTTGTTTTTTGGGTTCATCATATGATGAAATAAAACTGACATCACCACTATCCCACCCATCTACTGTACCTTTACCGCTTTTTCTGGTCGCATCTTTGCTACCCCTACTATTACTTCTTTTCCCCGCGATGGTGGGAAAGTCAATTATGGCTTGTCCGGAATTTTCATCAAAAAGAAAAGAAGCCTGGACAAATTCGCCTGCTTCTATTCTTTCGCTTCCACCAAATGAATTTATTTCATCTAGCTCCCTATTAAGTTCCTTCTCTAATTCCTCATCTTTCGTATTATCCAGTATGACCGCTTCATCAGTTGGAATCAACTCCGGTGGAATATCGCCATTGGCATCCTCCGAAGGGAGTTCTACCCCTAGTGAAACCGGTTCACCACTTGATTGATGACGATTTCCTCTGCCAATCTCGCCGCCTGCTCCCGAAGTTTCCACATCTCCATTGTGTCTGCCGGATTCGTCGGTGGATGCTCCATTAGATAATCCTCCACGATTTGGTCGTGTAGTTGGTTGGCTTCTAAGTCCACCTCCTCCATTTTCACGACCATCTTGTCCGTCGCCATCAACATCATATACCGGGGATACCTGTTCTCCTTGAGAAAATTCATCGCCATCCGTCCGTATTTGCCTAGATTCAAAAGCTCCTCTGTCCGGTCTCTCGGCATTTTGATGTTCGGGTACAATATCCCGCTCTTCTCGGTGTAAGTCAACTCTTGTAACATCGTTTTCCCTCCTTGCTATCAAATTATTTTCGTGAACAATTTTTAACGTGTCATAAATGCGACCCAAAACACTTCTTGATGTACCACATACCACAGATAATATTAGGTTCGTGGTATATTCATCCCGAAAGTATCGGACATCCCCAAAATCCTTTTCCTCATCCGATAATTCAAATCCACATCGGTTACCAAGCACATACATGATGCTTTTATAAACAAATCGTTGCGCTCCAATATCAAGCTCACCTAACTCGGAAGAATATTCTTCTTTTATAATAGCCCAAACATATGTTCCTGTAAATAGTTTTAGCAAATTTTTTTGTTCATCAAAACCCTTTTCTCCCTGCCCTGCCAATTCTTTATACCCATCTACCTCAACAAAACGATCATCATTTAATGTCCCTGTCTCGGCAATATATTCAAGTAATCCGGAAAGCCGTTCTTTATCAAGCTCCCATGCAAGCTCCCTACTCCGACCACCAGTATCTTTTATATCATGGACATACCGTAAGTATCTAAAATCTCGACCATCACGTAGAGCATTTTCCTCTGGCATAATAGCAATTCCCTTAGTTCCCCGTTTTACATATCGTCCGATTTTTTTCCATGTATCATATGCCATCACCAACGACGCGTCCGGTCGTTGCCGAAAAATTAAAAGCAAATTCGCATACGAAAACCGATAATTACGACTGGCAGCCCTTAGAAAATTTCCCCAAATCTCAGGTGATCCGGTTACATCTATAAGTTGACCAATCATAAGGTTTTCCAACTCGTACTCCCTAGCTGTCTTTCTTCTACGATTAAATAGCATTTACACATACCTCCCTTCTTTAACAATAAAAATGCCCCCGTTTTACAGAGGGCATCATGTTTTCTAATATGTATTTCAGTTACATTTCGTTTTAATAATTCAAAATTTTATTTTATTGCGCTTCATATCCTTTTGGCATTATAAATTCGCCATTTTTTATCCGCTTCAGTAAATCATTCGCTATTTTAAATGCGTCATAGAAATTTTTTTTAAGCCTGTTTGAATTTGCGGCAACCTCTAAAGCCTGAACAGCTCTTCCGGCTTTAATAATGCGCCACAAGCAATTTACTCTTGTCCGTGTACCGCTTTCATCTTTATCGAAAGCATTTTCGCCATTGTCATAAATTTCTTCAATCAATTTTGATTTTCGTCCATCATCTTCTAGTTCGCTAATGCGTAGTAAAAACGCCTCCATATACAATGCTACAAACCATAACGCTGCTGAACGATATGTCTTTATAAATTGTTTATCAGTTATATTTGTTATCATTTTCCACCTCCATTGGTATCATAATTTATACGCATTATATCATAGAAAAGCGCAGCCGGATCATGATTTTTTTGATTTATACATAGTGTTTAATGACCTCCGGCTAAGTACGGCTGTATACCATTCGCTAATAAATGTCTGTTTACCTCGGTCGCCCTATAAATACAATATTCCTCGTATTAACCGACCGATAAACCACACCAAGATTTGAGTTTGCGGCATCCACCATCATGCTGTTGCCGACAAATATCGCAACATGGGTTATATTTGCAAAGCGCCCGTTATTAGCGGTACTGTAAAAAATCAAATCCCCCGGACGCATATCGGAATAATTAACGAGCAGATTATTATCGTAGAGAAATTTACCTTGTTGGGCGGCGACATTTGAGCCTTGATATGTCAAATTAATTCCGGCAGTCCGCCACGCATAATATGTAAGTGAAGAACAATCAAAATGAGTACCGCTATCCCTAAGTACCTGACTATATGGGTATCCCACCTTCGATAAAGCAAACGTAACAACCTTTTTACCATTGGCATCAGATATAGCATCCACAATCGCGCGGAATTGTTCATCAGTAAGTGTAACTCCTGCCCCACCACCCGGATTATAGCCAATATATGCCAAATTCTCCGGTCTCATTAATTCCAGTAACATTTCTTTCTGGTTATTATTGAAGCTGTAACGGCTAATCATTTCATGAGCGGTTCGCAAACGGACATTTACATACTTTACTTTGTAGGTAATCTCAACCCATTCTGTGACAACATTATCATCCTCATCCCTAACCCTGAAACCATATTCATCGCGGACTTCAACTTCTTCTAATTCAACAACCTCACCGTAAGTAACATGGAAAGAAGCCATATCATCAAAGACCGATCCGAGATTTTGCTTTGCTTTCGCTGTCATATCCGTCGCTGTATCACCAATCCCATGCTTAACCATATAAACCATCAAAATATCAACAAAATTATCCGGCGTTCCAGCTCCCTCATAATCCACATAAACAATTTCCGAATAATCATATCCCGTATGATGCCTTGCTTCATCCTCAACTTTGTCCTTAAATTCCCGAACATAAGCCGACAATACCGCTTGTGTTGTTTCCCCCGATGATATTGAAGGAAAAAGTATTGCAAATGGTGAGTTATATATAACTGCAAGCACCACAATAACTGGCAGAGCTACAATCGCAATAGCGCCAAATATTATTGCCAGCTTGAGGAATAGAAAAGTGACCGCCTTTTTCACTAGAACACTAAATCGCATTGCTACAATATCTTTTAGAGCTTTAATCAACGAATCCTCATTATTTTCTTGTTTCAACTTGGCAATGAAAAGCTGAATCATCCGATTTCGTGCAGTTTTTCCAGTTCCACCCTTTGCCCCTCCTCCATGCGTCGCACTATCACTACCCCCCTTGCCATAAACCCTGCCACTTCCCGTACCAACAGAACTGCCATAAGCTCTACCGCCTGATGAATTAGTGCTTCTTTTTCTTCCAGAATAAGCAGTATCTATATTTGATCTATTACCAGCAACTTTTTTATTGACAACCGCTTTATTTGACGATTTATGCCTTGCACTTTGAACAGAATCATCTTTCTTATATTTATCCTGTGCGGTATTGACATCGTTTGTAGTCGATGCTTGGGTTTTTTCTTCAGTCGGCTTTGATGGTTGAGTTTTTTCGTCTATCGGTCTTGGTTGTTGGTTTTTTATATTATCATTATTAGACCGATTATTAGTTCCGTAACGACCGTTATTTTTAACAGCTTTCCTCTTAATTTCTGCCCTCTTTACCCGGTTCTCAGCCCTTGATTTTATGACTTTATTAATATAAAGATTTTTCCCCGCAACTGCCGCCCGAACAACCGGCATCGCTATTACTGATCCCACTTGCACCGAATCACTCACTTCTCTACCACCTTCAAGCTCATTAACCAACTCGCGCCCTGCAAGCAAAGCTAAATCAAATGAACTCTCATGACCAACTTTTGACTTCCTTACTTTGACAGCATCAATTTTATCAGTTTGCGAAGGAGTATTCCTACCTTTCTTAACTGATACTGACATCTCGCGAGCTTTAACAACATCTTTTAGGCGGCCAATATTGCGCTTTTCTCGTAAATCACCATCCTGTTTACCATTTCCGCCAGAACACGAACCCTCCCGTGAATCAACCGCTCGATACCCCACCGCCTTAATCTTCCGTCCAGTTACCGCCATCCCGCCAGCTACCGTTTGCTCACGACTGATAATCTGACTATCATCTTTATGAGTAACTAGCTTATCACCAACAGCAAAACACCTCCGAGCATTATTGCTTCCATTTCCCTTGCTTCTCGCTGATTTTGGTCCAGTTACAGATACATCACCATACTCCGCTTGCTTCCCTGAATAGCGCGGGTCTTTATTAACCGTTGAAACATGGCTCTCTACAACATCAATCGCCCGTGCCGATTTCACATGAATCTTAGATTTTTCCTTTGTATGTACGATCATCGGCTTATCATCAACTCGCTTAATCTTCAATTTTCGCCTCCTCTGCATCAAAAAAGCCACTGCATCAGCAATGGCAATATTTAATCTATGTTAGTTTTTACATCAACTATTAGTCTTTATTATTAAATTTTCCCCAAATAAACCAATCAATTTTTCGCCTTACCTTCGGGATTTCTTGGAGTTCATTAAATTCAATTACTTTATCTATCAACTCACACCACAAGGTATAATCTCTTTTATTGAAGCAGATATTTTTTGGTGTGGTTTTATGCAATGTTATACCGTTATAATGAGGTAGAAAACGAAACAAGTTCTCAGAAACAATCGAATCATAAATCGCAAAACTATCTGTATCAGATAAATAGTATTCGTGTATTTTACAGTATTTAGAAACAAAACTAAAATTGTTTCTTGCACCTTTCAGAATATCCACAACAACTGAAATGTCGCCTGACAGTATTCTTTCATCAAATTTCATCCTTGGATTTGCTATTGTATTGGCTATTTCCGGCAGTGAAGTCGTTGACTGCCCCTTATTTAGGTTCGTTGAGTATAATGTATCAATTAAGCCGATTTTCATGGCAACAATTCGTTCATCGACATTATATCTATAAGATGGGTCCGTTAGAATACTGTACAAAAGTTTTTCTGCATTATCGTAATTTCCCCTAACATATAAGCCATACGCAGTTTCAATATCCCTTTCAGTAATCCGTAAAAAATTGCCTGTATTTTTAGTAAAAACTAAAGGATGTGATGGAACAATCCTTATATTTTGTTCAAACACTTTAGACTCGTCGATGCAACGAACAACAAGCCTATTATTAATATGAGCAATCTCCCAATGCCCATGTTTTTCGGGATTATATAGTTCGACTTGGCTCACACCTTCATAAAGATATAGAAAATCGTATTTCCCATTAGCTGTGCGTGGCTTCTTGTTTGGGTGATAACCCATTCTACTTCTACTATTCACACTACAACGTCTTATCTGGCAGTCAATCGTGTTAATCAAGACATTATCATATCGTCCTAATATGTATTCATGGATTTGCCTAAAACTTATACGATTGCCATTATCTTCAAGTGTATGTACCGCTTCGCGTACCATTTCCCATACCGCTGGTTGTCCGCTCATCTTTATCCTCTTTTCATATCAAAACCTATGTGAATAATAATCTATTATTGGCACATTATTATCAATTAAATAATTTCCAATCCCACATTCGATGTCACCGCGTTTTAAGACTCCATCAAGCGGAAGATTTGGAAGCGGAAAAACCAACACAAAGCTTTTATCCCACGATTTACCGAGTTCTCGAAGAATTATTCCAGAGGTATTATATTTATAATGCCCCTTTTCTATAATTGTTTTATGATTGTCATCTTTTGACAGTGGCATATCGAAATTTATATCAGCACCAACAGCGACTACTCCAAGATAACCATTATCGTACTTTTTTTCTTTTGTAAAAGCCATCCAAATAATATCGTCAATATGCTTTAATCCGTAATCATCTTTGATTTTATCGTAGTTTGATTTTCTCACCTCTGCTGGATTTGCAATTATATCTCCCGGTTTATCAACACGACTAAATCCAAGTAAGCCCAAAAACGTGTTTGTGTGGTCGATTATTGATTCTATCTTCGCAGGTGGCAAAGATATTTGCTCTCTCGCCCTATCCAATCGAAAACTACTAGAAAAGCGTACCGAAGACTTAGCCGCCATTAAATTCTGACCATAAATACATTTATACGCCTTGCTATTCACATCCATTGCAATACTCTCCTAACTTATCAAATACCCTTTAACAGTTTACATATAAACATGGGGAGGCCAGCCCTTGCTTTCTATACTCCGGCGGTATTCTTTTACCGATGTATTTTTGCTTCACAGTTTCGGAAGCTTCAATGCCGTCAAATTCCAACCGCCCTACACGTTCTTGGTGATTCTTCCATTTTATATCGCAATAGACGGCTTTTATCACACCATCCATAACCGACAATACATATTCGGCTTTGCTTGCTCTCGCCATGCTCATCTTCCAAGCCGACCTTGTAGCTTCATAAATAGCTTCTGATAGACTTCCATTATAACGATCAACGCTCCATTGCTTAATTTTAACAATAATACATTTGTCGGTTATTTCGTTTATAACTTCTGCCTTATATATATTTTGAATTTGTAAAGCGTTCATTGCTCCGCGCTCACGGTTACCCCTACCTCCGGCTTCATTAGAAAGACCAGGAAAAGCATCTATTAAAGCGGCTTCAACCTCAAGAGCTGTGTCGTTGTCCATCCCATGTCTATGTATTACGTGAATAACAGTCAATCCGCTCTGGTGGATTTCTCTGATAGTGCCTATTTTTTCACTTACCTCGTCCTCATCGCCCTCGTAAGCTAAAGCACCGCTCATGTGGGCAAATACCCTATTGCCTTTTCCTTTACCTACATAGAAAGTGTTACCATTTCGGGGGTCAATCAGCCTGTATACATAGAATCCGATTTCGTTTATAACTTCTGTCAAAAATTCATTAATCATTATCTCACCTATTAATGCTCTAGATATAATCTAGTTTCTTTCTTGTTCCAAAATGAATTTGATTTCTGGTTACTCATATTTTGATACACTTTCATTTTTTCATCAACATAACATCGTAAATCAATATTAGCACAAAATCGCAAATTATACCAAAGTTTTATGATGGAGTGCATAAATCCGGCTCCCTTAATCTGGAAGCCGGATCTGCTCATATATCCTCACATTACTTATTCAATCTTTTGGTTCAATATCAACACTAGCAGAATTTGCCGCCTTCGCCTGCGGAAGAAAAATCGCAAATATCGCATAGATCAGCAAACCTGTACCCATGCTCGCGAGACTCGTCAATACCCACAAAAGTCGCACAATATTTGCATCCATATCAAAATACTCCCCAATACCGCCACATACACCAGTAAACATCTTATTTTCCTTAGAACGCATTATTTGCTTGTTATTATTCATCGCATCCTCCTTGCCACAAATTGCTCCCTTGCCATCTGCTTTTTTGAATTTATTATTATGTTTAGCTACCAAAACCAAAACAACAACAATTAAAACCGTAAATGAAATATTATATATCATGCTACACTTTCTCCTTTCTTCTCGGCGATTTTTTCATGTATATTCGTATTGTACAACCGATAAATATCCGAATCCTTGTCAATCATATTATCAAAAGGGATCACCACGTTACCAAACTTTAAAAGCCCGGTTCCTGATTCAGAATTAGTGACAAACCGAAGTTGAGATTCCGAAATCCCGATAACTTCTGACATCCTTGAACTGTCAGTACTTGCCTGCTTCAAAAGTGCTACAAACTCACTGTTGGCAAGCATCGTCGTCGCAGTATAGTTTTGCAATAAATCGACGACATTTTGGGTTAAACCAGTGCATAATCCACCCTGCTTCCGGACTTTCTTCCATAATTGCTGAAGATATTTTGCCGAATATTCGCTTGAAAGCAGGACGTGGAATTCATCAATATATAGCCACGTCGCGACACCACGTTTACCGTTTTCGATAATCCGATTCTGTATTGATTCCATCATCACCAGCATCGTAATAGGTGATAATTCCGTCCCCAGATCTCGGATACCATAGACCGTAAAACGGTTATCAATCTCAACATTCATCTGATTATTAAAGATATTCAGCGACCCATTGACAAATAGTTCTAATGATAACGCAATGTCTTTAGCTTCAATCTCCGGCTGAGCTACAAGTAAATTAAAGAAATCTGACATAATCGGAACATAACGCTCCTCGGACTTGGCAATGTCAAGATAGAGCTTACGAACACAGCGGTCAATAATCGACTTCTGGCGCGAATTAAGCAACTCACCCATACATTGCTCACATAAACCCAGCATAAACTCACCTTTTTCCCGCACCATGCCCTTACCGTCATTCAAATCCAAATCCCAAATATCCATGTGCATTGGATTGACATAATGGTCGGTATAAACACTCATATTCACAATTGCACCCTTATATCGCTCGGCAACATCGAAATACTCGTTCATCGGGTCAATCACAATAATCTCATCTTTGCTCCCCAGAAAAACACTTCCCATTTCGAACTTACTGAAAAATGATTTACCGGAGCCGGGTACACCGAATATAAAACCGTTGCCGTTCAATAACCGCTTACGATTGCCTGTACATATATTCCGTGAAACCTGATTAATTCCGCAATAATACCCATTAGCATCATTAAGCTCCTGCACATTGAACGGTAAAAGCACCGCCAACGATTGTGTAAGCATTGACCGCATCGTTTCCACTTGCCGAATACCAATAGGCAATGTCGTATTTAATGCCTCCCGCTGCTTTAAAAAATGGGTATCAATAACTACCGACTGACCCTTGCCAATTGTCACGACGGTTTCTGTAATACTATCAAGCTCCTCTTTCGTATCTGCCATCAGGATAATCGTCACTGCCACAAAAAACAGGCATTGGTCATTCTCCCTGACATCATCCATGATAATTTCGATCTCTTTTTTCTCAATCCGCTTGTTGTACGATATCTCCGACGAAAAATCATTGTTCTTGTTCCTGATCCGCTGTTGCTTGATAATGTCCGACTCGATGCCCATATATTTTTTCTGTAACATCCTTGTCGTCATGTCCTTTGGCACTGGCACAACATCAATCGAAACCATCGAATGAACCGGCAGGGCAGTAATTTCGTTCAAAAACCGATCATCCAAGCTGCTTGGATACTTTTTGATAAACAACGCCCGGCAAAACTTCCGCTCATCCTTGAAGTAATCAGGAAAATATTGAAGCATCCCGTTACATAAATCATTGCGGAAATCAGAAGCAACCTTCTTCGCATGACGGATATCAAAATCAAATGTAGCTTCTTCGCCAAGATGATAATAATTATGTAACAGCTTCATTCGCTCATTACCGGAAAGAGCCACTATCTCCGAACCAAGCGCCGTGAACGATTTATGTAATGATGCTTCAATAGTCGCAAACTGCGCTTTGGCTTCTTCGATATTTTTCCGCTCGATGGTAAGCGTTAAAAGCCGTTCTTGGTCAATGCCCTGCCGACCATCGCGAATTTTTTCCTCGACCACCTGATTATAAACCCGACGGAAATCATCAAACTCATCACCCTCATACTGAAAAAGAATATTTTCCCGTAAATCATCCATATCTTTATTGTAATTATTTACGGTAATTTTAAAATTGCAGTCTAGGGAGTTAAGTATTTTACAATATCGTGTGAAAACATCCATCTGTTCAACATCATCCGTGGTCGTATAGTTAATGTCCTGAAACCGATAGCACTTGCTGTAACGGTTTTTTGCCACTTCAAAAATACCATTTTCGGCAATTTTCAAAATTTCAATCGTCTGCTGGATTGACTTCGGTGTTTTATAAAGCGGCATACTGGCTTTTTTCAAAATAGTAAAGCCGTCTGTAAACAATCCCATCTTCACCTCACTTTCTGCGGCTTGCCACTTGCTGTCCCTGATTTTCTGGCTTTGGGGTCACGTTTAATAGTTGTCGGCTTATTACCGATTTTGGTCTTTGCCTTTGATTCTGTGACTTCTTCAACTTGATATTTTTTGATGGTTTCTTCACACTCCGTTGATATATAGATAAGCGGACGGTTGGAAAATGCCATTTTCAATTTCTTTCCCATCACCTCCAAAAAACTCATGCCGTGGAAACTATAAAAACCTTGCAGGGCAATCGGAGCAACAACCGGAATAGCAACATAGACACTGGCGCTCAAACCGATATAACCATAGAGGGCGAGGACAATACTGCCCCCGCCCAAGACCGCCAGAAAAGAAAAAATCAGTTGCTTTGCAGTTAAGCCCAAAGCAACCGATTCTTTGTAGCGGTCAATATCTTTATTAATTTCGATTATCATTTATCCTCATTCCCTCCATCATTCCTCATTACTGTTTTTGGTTAGGTATTTCCAGATAGCATAAATAATTGCGATAATTAGTAATACAATAATCACCCATGCCACTATCTTAACGATACCCTTATCAACACCATGTTCATCACCGTTCGGCAAAGCCGTTTCCGGTTCTTCATAAACACAAACACCGCACGGCTCCGCCGAACAATTTACACTGTCGCAACCATAAACAATATTCGGCTGACTCTCCGCAAGCTCCGAGACAGCCGGGTCGCAACCACCACATTCACACTGGCTCGGTAAAGCCGTTGTAAATATTGCCGTCCGGTTGTTATCCACCGGCTCTACCGAGCTATTTACTTCAATATCCCCGTCAGGTAATGGATTCGGCTGACCCTCCGCCTTCGGCTCCGGGACAGCCGGGTTGCCGCCATCAGGTTGTTTTCCATTTCCGGGTTTCGGTGACGGTTTTGGAGTTGGTGTTGGTTCAGGCTCAATGGGTTCAGTTGGTTCAATCGGTTCATCAGTCTCTGGTTCTCGTTCAAATCCTGTCACATTAATAATGTCAAACATACTTCTGCCACCCTCGCTATATCTCACAGCAATCGCGTTTGTTCCCTCTTTACCAATAAAATATGGAAATAAAGCGAGACTATCTGCACTGACAGTATCTTCAACCACATAACTCGTGCTTCCATCTTCCCAAACATGACGATATGTAGGGGTAACAGCAATATCAGCCTTATCAATCGCCATACCCATTTCTACCTTGTCACCATGATATGTAGCCGTGATATGGCTTAATTCCGTTTTTTCAATCTCGGCTTTGGTTACAGAAAAATATCCCTTATGACCTGATGAGGTATGGGTAACGGAGAAATGACTTACATCTGAATCATCAATAACTTTACTGTTTAGGCTGATTTCGCTTATCAGTATGGCTTTGCCCACGACATCCGTTACTTTCTCGCCGTTATCATAGATGATGGTATAAATGCCATTAACCGATAATTCATCCAGATTTATTTTTGTTCCGGCTCGTTGCTTTGTTAAGCCATATTTCACGGTAATTCCGGTGAGCGTCCGCTCTGCTTCAGTGCGGGGTTTCCATCTTGCGTAAATGTTGATGGGATTGGCATTAGTAATATCAATGACATCTCCGGCGACATAATTTACACCTTTGCCACTTCTCCAAACATTCCAACCATCGAAAGTGTAACCAATTTTCGAGAGGTTTCCGGAATTATCCTTGATTGTTACATTATCGCCAATGAAATAAATATTTTTGTCTAAAGGCACTATGCCGGAATCCGCACCGTTTGGATGGTATGTTACCGATATTTCGGGGTTTTCCGGCGGGATTTCAACTATATACCCGGTTACACTGATTTGATCAAATACCCTTTTCCCATTTTCGCTGTAGGTCACTGCAAACTTATTAATCCCTTTGTTGTTGATGATGTCGGGGAATAGGGTGAAATTTGTTGGGTTGACAGCTTCACCGTTTGAATAAGTTATCGTCTTATCTTCCCAAGTGAGGCGGTATGTAGGGATTACGGTAATATCAGCTTTGCCAACTTTATTACCTACTTCAACATCACCGCCAATATATGATGCCGTGATATGGTTTAGTTCCGTTTTTTCAATCCCGGCTTTGGTCACGGAAAAATACCCCTTGTGACCAGATGGGGTATGGGTAACGGTGAAGTGGGTTGTTTCTAAATCGCTAATGATATTGACGTTTAGGCTGATTTCGCTTATCGATATAGCGTTGCCTATGACATTCTTCATTTCTTCGCCGTTATCAAAGGTGACGGTGTAGATGCCGATAACCGATAAATCATCCAGATTGATTTTTGTTCCGGCGCGTTGTTTGGTATGGTTGTAGTTTACGGTAATTCCGGTGAGTATCCGTTTTGTTTCGGAGCGGGGTTTCCACCTTGCGTATAATTTGATAGGATTGGCATTATTAATGTCAATTACATCCCCGGCAGTGTAATTTACTCCCATTCCGCTTTTCCAAACATTCCAACCATCGAAAGTATAACCGCTTCTTGCAAGGTTGCCGGAGTTAGCCTTTACGATTACATTACCGCCAATATGATAGACGTTTCCATCAAAAGGCACTACACCGGAATCAGCACTGTTTGGATGGTAAGTTACCGATATTTCGGGATTTTCCGGTGGGATTTCAACGATATAGCCAATAACGGTTATTTGGTCAAAAACCCTTTTCCCATTCTCGCTGTAAGTCACGGCAAGAGTATTTACCCCCTCACTAATGATAATGCTAGGATTGAGTGTGAAATCAGCATGGTTGACAGCATCACCGATTAAATATGTCGTCGCCTTATCTTCCCATGTGAGGCGGTATGTGGGGGTTACTGCAATATCAGCTTTATCAACCTTGATACCGACTTCAACATCACCGCCAATATAAGATGCCGTGATATGGCTTAGTTCTGTTTTTTCAATCCCGGCTTTGGTTACGGAAAAATACCCCGTGTGACCTGATGGGGTATGGGTAACGGTGAAATGACTTATGTCCGAATTATTGATGATATTGCTGCTAAGGCTGATATCGCTTATCGGTATGGCAGTGCCTACGACATTTTTATCTTCTTCGCCGTTATCGTATATGATGGTATAAATGCCAGTAACTGATAATTCATCCAGATTGATTTTTGTCCCGGCGCGTTGTATGGTTAAGTTATAATTCACGGTGATACCGCTGATTATCCGCTCAATTTCAGCGCGTGGTTTCCATCTTGCGTAAAGGCTGACCGGGTTATCATCCTCGATATTGATAATGTCCCCGGCGACATAATTGATACCCGTGCCATTTTCCTTAGTATTCCAACCATTGAAAGTAAAGCCACTCCTTGCAAGGCTTCCGGTGTTACCCTTAACCGTGAGTTTATCCCCGGCATGGTAAATATCTTCATTTATTGGGACTAAACCGGAATCGGCGCCGTTGGCACGGTAAGTAACTTTTACTTCCGGTTTGGTTAATACAACGTAGCCATTTATATTAATAATGTCAACTTTCCTTGTGCCATTTCCGGTGTATACAACCGCGACCGCATTTGAGCCTTCGTTTACGACAGTACCGGGATAGGTTGTATATGTATTTGTGTTGGCAGGGCTACCATTTTCATAAGAAAACGTGCCATCTTCCCAGGCATGGCGGTAGGTCGGGATTACCGTGATATCCGCTTTGTCAATCGGGCTTCCCACTTCTATATCACTACCATTCCATGTTGCCGTGATATGGTAAAGTTCAGTCCAAAGCGCATCAGTCCGGCTGACCGAGAAATTACCCATGAATCCTGATGGTATGTGGGTGACGGTAAAATGGCTGACTTCCGCATTACCCATGTAATAATTGTTAAGGCTTAGTTCGTTTGCCGGAATCCTGTTTCCCCTTACCCCGGCGGTTTCTTCGCCATTATCAAAAGTAACTGTGTAAATACCCGTGACCGTCAAAGCCGGAATATGGATTTCCGTACCTGCCCTTTGTCTGCTGTGGCTGTAGCTTACTTCAATGCCCATAAGCGTCCTGAATGATTCGGTACGCGCCCGCCACCGCGCATGGAGATTGACGGTGTTGGTGTTAATGATGTTAAAAGTGTCACCGCCGATGTAGTTTATCCCTGAACCGCCCGCCGTAATGTTCCAACCGTGGAAGGTAAAACCGCTTCTTCTGAGATCGCCGGGATTTCCCTTTACCGTCACGGTATCGCCGACATTGTAAGCATTATCATCAACCGGGACTGTACCGGAAGTCGCACCGTTCGGAAGGTAGTTCACAAATACATCTATTTCCTTATAAATCCGGTATAATGTCGGGGATGCACTGCCATCTGCCAAAAACTCCGCCGTCCCGGTCGTATGGTTTCCGGTGTAGGTATATCCGGCATGGCTTGGTCCTGATAAAGTGAAACGCGGGTTTGGGACTTCAAATCCGGGAAAAGCATAGATAAAAGTAGAACCCAATAGCTTCCCATCACTTGTGCCAACCCGGTTTTCCACCGGAATCCTCATCATCAGCGCGTGTAACCCGATATTATCCGCCGTCAGCAAGGGAAAGGTTTCTTTATAATTGGTTACGCTGAAATATCTTTCGGTGTGCGATACCGCCCCGGTTGAGTGCGTGACGGACGATGCTGTCAGTCCAAGCCCGAACGCCTGTTGCCCTAAGTGGCTTACCTTTGGCAGATTAACGGTGCGAAGCCTGCCGCAATCGGCAAAAGCGTAGCTGCCGATATATTCAACCTTGTTCCCACTAACGGCTACAAGCCTTGTCATATAAAAAGCGCCATATGTCGTAGTGCCGGGGCTATCTAGTATAGTGGTAACGTTATTTAGGTCAAGGGTGGTTAGGTTACTACACAGGGCAAACGAAGCCCCCCTGATTACCGTTAAATTATCGGGCATTTTTGTGATGGCAATACCCGAGTTCCAGAAACCGTATTCGGCGATATCCGTAAGTGTGTCCGGTAATTCTGTAACCGTAAGTTTTAAAGCACTGCTGAAAGCACGTGTCCCTATAGTCGCAAGGTTAGCCGGAAGCCTTGTTACTACCATTTCCTTATTTTCGTAAAATGCAGTCGCGCCGATATGGGTAAGTGAATCAGGCATATTTATCGTGGTCAGGCTTTCGAGCCTCCTGAACGCCCTTTCGCCTATCCATACCAAGGTTTCCGGCAGCCTTATTTCCGTTATTTCGGTAAATTTATTGATTATCATGTTGTCATCAAGGAAGTTCCTTCCGATTCCGGTTATGCCGTCGGTTATATAGACGCTTTTAATCCCTTCCCTGATTGGATAAAGTACGTGGTTTGTGAATGTATGGTTGCCTTTTAAATCAATATCCCCAGTACCCTTGACGTACAGAAGTCCTGTGTCTTCATAAAAATATGCCGTCACGTTATCGCCGACATTGTACGTTGAGGTGGCACTAACGAGATTGGGGTTTGGGTCTTGGTCGAATATTGACAGCGTTCCACTGGTTGACATCACTCCGGCAACCGTGACCGCATTATCAAATGCCATATCATCATCTAAAAGCAACTCATTACCTGATACCGCTCCACTTTCCGGCATTATTTCATCGTTTGGTGATGCTTCATTAATTAATGTTTCCTTATTTACTGGCATAATTTCTGTAGCCGATACAGTCAGTCCGCTTATCAAAATAAGCATTGTTAGAATGCCAGCCAACAGTCTATTCATCTTTATATTTCGCAATTTTTTTCCTCCATAAGTTAATCAAACGATAGTTACTTAATTAGTTCAACCCAATTTCTAACTTACTAGATCATAGCCCCAAAGCTTTACTCGTTAATGATTGCGCTCCCTTTATGCTCCCGACCGTCAGTGCAACAGCGAAAGTCATTTCGCAGAGGTAAATCAGTGTTTTCGCCCAATCAGCATATCCCCCGGTGAATGATGGCAATCCCGAATTGATAAACGCATTGCAGAGCATTATCGCCAGTGCCATCGTTACTGCTTCCAGCAATACGGCAAAAAAATTCTTTGCGTAGGATGATGCCGTCTGTGAAATACCCTTGTTTCCAGCAAGTGTTGAAAAAGCCAACGCGCCAAGTGGGACAATTATTAAAATACGCAAAAACCGGAAATATATGGTATAGATTAAGAAAAAGCCGCAGATAATCACGATAATACTAAGAAGAGCTGCCAATATTAACATGATTAAGCTCTCACCAAAGCCTAGATTGGATATAATTGACCGTTGGTCGGGATTAATGATTAGTGTTGTATGAGTTCCCGCAGATAAAAGTTTTACCAGATTTCCGATTGACGTAAAGAAAGCTTTCATGATGGTGACGTTGTTGGCAACCAACCATTGGGCTATCCCGATTCTGATTAACATCCGTAGAATCACCTCAAACCGCATATCTTCCCTTATATCAACACTTTCCGAGCAAAAGCCGATGACGAAGAATAACACCACTAATGATGATCCAACTGCGACAAAAATCGGCTCTACACTAGCGATAACACCCCACGGTCCACCACCCTTAAATTCCGTGGGTGACTGACCGAGCATTGCGAACACAAGGGATATTTGATTGTTCCAGAAACCAAATACTATTTCCAGAAGTGCCAGAATCTTATCGCCAAGTTTAAATACATCCAAATAACATCACCTCACTTCCAAAAAGAAAGGGCAGTGGTTCTTTTGTGCCATACTGCCCTTTCCATCGCCATATTAAATTCTCAATTTGCCTCACCATAGGTTTCTTAAAATCCCAGAAAGCCAAGTACTGCTGAAATTCCAGCCATCAGTAATCCGGCAACAATGCCTTTTAAAGCGGAGTTCATTGTTGATGAGTCCTGTTGCTGATAAGCTTGGGCAAACTCCATGACGTTTTTCGCTAAGATGATGATGCCGACCGCGCCGATTATGGCAATTACCAATGTCTTTAAGCTGTTAAGTGGAGTAATGACGGCATCCGTGCCAGTGGCATTGACATTAATCAAGATTGCTGAAACAATAATGACGGTCGCAAGCAATACCATAAGAATGTGCCAAATAGCACTTTTGACGATACTTTTCTTTGTGGGGAACAATGTGATTCGTTTTCTTGTGGGGAATTTGACGATGCTGCCATTAAAGACTTTGAAAGATTTTTTACTTCTCATAAAATTCTACTCCTTCAGATTTCTCCGCCGGATGGAATGAAAAAATACCATTCATCCGGCGGTTTGCAACCGAATAAATGATACACATTCATTCTACGTTAAGTTTCATCTATATAATCGGGATAATTTACATAACTATCCCGTGATAAAAGGATGTTAGGCTTTCCCTAATCCGTTATTGCTTAAATCACCTCCTTTCACGCACAAAAAAACCACTCAGCAATAGCCAAGCAGTTTCTTGCGAAACTTTTTGAAAATGTTATTACACCAACATCTTTTCACCGTTTATAAACTCTTCAACCTTATCGGCAGTAAGCCTTAATAATCTTGCGATTTGCTCTATCGGAAAACCTTCTTCGAGCATCGTAATTGCTATTTCTTTTTTTTCTTCGTTCATTAAATCCTCAATTACCTTGCACATTTCCTTCCGTCCTTTCTCATCTTCTTTAAAATATCTAAGTCTATTTGCTAATACTGAACTATACATATCATCTGCTTTCTGGCAGTTAAAATCATGGATCAGCTTTGCTAAATCTGATTTCTCTGGTGAATCGTCTTTATAATCACCATTCACATATATAATATACGAACTATCATTATAAACTATACCAGTATCGCCTACATACCTTTTTATTTGATAGATTGGTTCACCTTTACCCCAAAAATCATTTTCCGTAATCATGATGACATAAGTTTCCGGTAGTTTTTCCACATCATCACCAGGTAACAAGGCATTTGAGTCCAAAATGCTTAGGTTATGTCGTGCTCGCTTTGGGCTCGCACGTTTATCACTTCTTTCAACCTCAATATCATATATTTTTCCCTTACCACAAACAGCGCGGACATCTAATCTGGCAGAGCGTCCCTGCAAATTCTTAATATTATATTGTGTTTTAGCTTCCTTTACCATTAAATCTGGTTTATCTAAGATAATTCTCAGCACAAACTCTGTACATTGTAGCTCTTCTTCAAAGAATTTTGTCATTAAGCTATCATCAAGTAACCGCATTTCTTGTAATTTATCTAGTATTTTAGCGCGTCTTTGCTCTACTGTTGCATTTTCCAAGTGTTTTCTCCTCTGCTTTGATTAGATTTTACCATATAAATAGCATTGTTACAATGATATTTTTATTGATTTTGCAGATAATATTATCTCTATTTACCAACACATCGCAAGTATGCTTCATAACGAATCACTTCCTTGCTTTTAGTAGTATCTTTCCTGTTTCGGTAGGCATATAACCGCAATACAGATAAGAAAAGTAGTAGTATTACCCATGCAAACACCGCTTAAGCATCTAATGACCAGCCATACTGACCTCACGCGCTATCACCATCTGTTCAGTGGGTATGTCCGGATAAAAATATTGTAGTATTATGTCCTCCGACATCCCGCTTGCTATCGCTTTTTTTGCTTCACAAATCTGTTCCGTGGAATAATCATAATTCATAATACGGTTAGTGATTGTATCGTCAAATTTCGGTTTCAACCTTCGTAATGGTTTTGCCTTTAATTTACTATCTTCCGGCGTATTAATCACTTTAGCCAGTTCCTCATATGATATGTCAACAATACTGACATTCATCCCCTTTTCTTTCTGTCGCTCATAATTATTTGCTGCTTCTTCTGATAAAAGTGTGACCGCTGGTCCGATATTGCGTGGCTTTGATTTATCACTATCAATATAAGGCTCACCAGTGCTATTTGCAGTTTGGGTAAACCGGGGATGACCAAATGGATTATATTTGTTGTCAAGAATCGGGTTAAGCCCTCTGACAAAGATGATGCATTTCCGATTATCCAGTTTCCGCACTTCATCCGGCGTAAACAATTCCCGCCCCAACACATCATAGTTGCGTGATGAGTTACCATGCCGTCCCCGTGACAACCCATGCGACCGCTTGTCAATAGTACCTTTTCCTAGCAGTTCCGATACATATTTATGAGAGGATTGCTCATTACCACCCAGATATATAAAGGTGTCGCAGTTGCCAGGGATTGTCTCCCATGTCTTTTCAAATAAAGCCTTTAACTGGGCAAAATTTTGGATGATAATTACCGCACTGATTTCCCTGCTCCGCATTGTCGATAAAAGTGAACAAAAGTCGTCCGGTAATGCGACATTCGCAAACTCATCCATTAAAATATTGACATGAATAGGCAATCTGCCACCGCATATAAAATCTGCCTGATAATATAACTCCTGAAAAATCTGCGTGTATAACATACCTATCAAGAAGTTATAAGATTTTTCATTATCAGGAATCACACAAAATAAAGCCGTCCTTTTTGTTTTGTCACCATCAACGCCAATCCCCAAATCGGCAATATTCATCTCATCATTAGCAAGAATCCTTAAAACCTTCTTATTTTCCAGAAGTGCCAGCCGTGAATTGGCAGAGATGATAATAGACCTGACAGTATCACCAGCACCACGAATACATTTATTGTATTGCTTAATCGCCGGATGGTTTGCCCCCAGTGATGATGTTGCTGCCAAATTCTCCATGATTTCCGTTAACTCTGACTTTTTCCCCGGTTCTGCTACCTCTGCTTTATTCAGCAACTCAAGAACCGTACCAAAGTTCTGTCGCGCTCCCTTTTCTTCAAGCCAAACATAATAAAATAACGCCTGTAATAATAGTGATTCAGCCCGTTCCCAAAAGGGATCATTACTTTTTGAGCCTTTTGGTGTGGTATTTGCAATCAAATTCGTGACCAATTTGATAACATCCGTTTCTTCCCGAATATAGACAAATGGGTTGTAACAATCTGATTTATCCATCTCGACCAGATTTAAAACCTTTACATGATAACCATTATTTTTTAGCATCGAGCCACAATTTCGCAATATCTCACCCTTGGGATCCAGGCATATGAATGAGGTTTTTTCCGGCATTTGCATCAAGTTGGGCATGACATAATAAAATGTTTTTCCGGCACCAGAACCACCACAGATTAATAGATTTCCATTTAGCTTTAGACGACGAAAATCCAATGACATCCGCACATTTTGGCTAATCAGCCTATTATACTTTTCATCTTTGTCCATTAAAACCTTATTTGCTTTCGCTGGTGGATCAAATTCCGCTGAGCCATGCTCTTTGCCAAACATAAAGTTCTTTCGGCTTGTATAAAATAAGGCAAAAATCAAGACATATGCAAATACCAGAGCCAAAATCGCATTTGCAGTATACTCATTAAAGTAGTTAGTAAGTGGTTCTTTAATTACATCGCTAAACTTCATGATAAAATCAAAAATATTAATTCCGTCAACCCAAGCCCCTCCAACCAGATAACCAAGATAAACAGAAATAAATAAGCCGATAGTGAAAAATACGATCGGCGGTTTCTTTTTTACATGATTCAATTTACTCCCATCTGCCTGCTATTTCAATTATCTAACAGGCTCTCAACTAAGACGATAATTCCAACACTCTTTTATCCCCGTCTAGTTCGCGCAACATCCTTTACCGTTCCCGGCACGATGGTTTGCGATGGCATCCCCGTTTTCTTCCGAAGTGATTTATTTACCTCGTCGTAATTTTTAAGAAGTTGGTTACCGGTTATTGTATTTACAACCTTGCCTTTTTTGTCGAATATGTCATATTTCTTATCATTCTCAAAGTATGTGAGCATCGTTTTTCCTTTATGAACATCAATAATATTTGCCCGGTCAATCCATATGTGCCGCTCTTTAGAACCCCATGTACCCGGGATCCGTACTTTAACCGATAAATTATCTTCATCAATAATCAAACTCTTGCTCATCGTGACATCTGTAAAGCCTGTTTTTTTCGAAAAAGAAGCAGCTTTCATGCGCTCAGCAACCTCCTCGAAATTATGTATCTTAGCTCCTGATGAAAATTCTATATCAGAAGCGTCTTTACAGGCTTCTTTATTAAAATAATCAAGCACTTTACCAGTTTTATGCTCATTATCCTTAAGATAATCATCTACACTTAGGATTTTTCCCGATGTTATTTTTTGAAGCAGCATATTTACCCTTGGAACGGCTTCTGAGTGGAAGACGATTTCACTCATTCCATTATTCCGCCCTGTATCCGGTACAACCGAATAAAGGATACCGTATTTTTTGGCAAATTTCGCGACTTTTTTCATATCTTCCGTTTTAAACCGTAAAACCTGTAAATCACCACCCCGCTTAATCAACTGCTTCATTGCTGTCTTTCCCATCAGTTTTTCATGTCTAAGCATTCCGGTAATAAATGTTGCTAAATTAAATAATGCCTTTGAGCCGCCAGCTCCAACCTTTAAGGCAAAGCTGATACCATCAAAAGCCACTCTAAGAATTTGTACCGCATCCCTAATATCTTCCGACATAACTTCCTCCTATCGCCCCGCAATCTTATCGCCTTTATTAGTCTCGGTTATTAATTTTTCTGTTTCTTCCACACATTTATCAAGCCCCGCCGTCTCAATCCTGTCGGATAGTGCATCCATGAACCTTACTTCCTGCACTATTAAAAGTTCCATAGCCACCAACAAATTTTCAGATGCAATAACCCACGCCGGTTTCTGGTCATAAAGTATCGAAAATCTATGAATAATCCTGTCACTATCCGCAACATCGGCGCTAACCGACAATTCACTGATCAGCTTGTCTGTTAATTCTTTGTCATTGGTGTTATAAGCAAATTCTACAACAAATGTTTTTTCCTTATCGGTAAACGAATACCCAGACTGCACCAATTCCAATAGCGTATTACCAATAATTTCTAGACCCATTCACTCTGCCTCCCACTCTTCATATTATTTTCAAGCACAGCTACTTCAATAATCACCTTCATCTTATCAGCGGCTACATTATTATTAATCAAGTCCATTAACTGCCGTTCAGAAAGTCCCCTTTCCATCCCTGTTTTTATCTGGATAATCTGATCCGTTGTATGATTACCGCTGGCGATAAGCTTAACAATATCAATACCGCTTTTCCTTGTCCGCATTAATGATTTAAGCGAACGGGTTTTATTTTTATATTGACGTACCTCGCATTTATGGTTGCCTTCTTGCGCTTGATTTTCCGCTATTTTATAAGCATCTATCTTTTTTTGTTGGCTATCGAGCAACGCTTCCAACTCCGTTAACTCCCGTCCTTTCCTTTCTATTTCCTTATCCTTTTCCGCGATTTGCTCCAAATCACCGCTCCGGGCGTAATTAAGCTCCTTTATCTGGGCAAGCAAGTCATCAACCCTGCCATCATCGGCGCTCTGGGCTACTACCGCCACCCTCTCATCAAATACCTTTAATCTCTCCCCCTGTTCAATAAATTTTTCAGCCAGTGCATCAAGACTTTCCATCAACCGTCCGACATATATCGGCTCATCACTTGCTACATTTCTTATCGTTGCCTTTTTCTCCCTGACATTCGAAAGCGCTGCTGAAAAATCATAATTATCGTCATCAAGCAATTTTTCAATCTGTTTTACCCCAAAATCATCATCAAACAGTTTCACTACTTTTTCCATCTTGGTACTACTCATACCGGGACTGAATAAAACTGCCAATATTTCCTCCGGATAACCCAAACGGATACAGGATGATAATATTTCCATCTGTTCAAAGTTATAGTGTTTCTGCAAATATCGGTCTATCTGCTTGATGGTTATACCAAACTCGAAATCACTTTTAGCAAGCTCCAGCATATCATCATTATATTTGGCAGTTGCTTTCTTACTCTTTATAAACTTATCAAATTCAATACCGCTCAATCTGTTCTGCTCCATATATCCCTCCAAAATCATTGTGGATATTTACCTTTCTCCACGTTTGCTATTTTTTAAGGTTTCGGATTTTTCATGCGCCGTTTTACCATCATTATCCCGGTCTATGGATTTTTTCTGTTTCCCAATCTTAATACCGATATTTTCACCAACTAAATCATCCATGATAGTCTTGGCAATCCGCAATTCCTGAAACAATTCCCGTTCCCTAGCCGCTGACAATGACTTTTGGTTTCTATGGAATTTTTCCAACTCCAATACTTCTTGGAAAGCATAACCTTTTGCTTTAAGTTGTGCATTTAACTCACACCAGTTTGTATATTCCTTGCAAAAAAAATCGTCTCCCCTTTCATATTCCAATCTCGCCAGTTCTAAATCCATCATCCCATGGGCGATTCCAAACAGAGCATGATATTTACGTTCAGCCCGATAAGCCCGGCTTTTTTCGGTATTCGCTTCCCTTTTTGCATTTGCAATCTCCGTTACCTTATCAGCCAATTCAATCTCGGAACGGATATCATGTTTTACGAGAAAATGATATTGCTTTTCTAACGCTTGCATTTTCTCAATTTCCACCCGGTATTTCCACGCCTGGCTGTATGTACGTTTCTTCAATTGCCCGCTCTTATATAGCTTCGCATAATATTTTTTCTGCAAGCCGGACATCGGCGCTCGTTTGTATCGCTTAATATAATCATGCTTCATAATTTCCACGTCAGACTGATAAGAAGAGTTGTATGAATCAAGGGATTCTGAAACCAGCCTTTCTCTTATCCGCTCTTCACTGTAATTCTCCCCCAAACTGGCCAACCGCCGGAATCGGGTTCTCCCCGGCGGTCTTATTTTTAAATATTCGCCCTCACCATAAGCATTTTTTACTTCATATCCTTTTTCGGATATCATTTCAATAAAAGTATCGTATGTAGGTGCAAGCATAATACAGCCATCAATATCCTTGCAAATCATCGCTGAATACGACGTAGCTCTACCGTCAAAGCGATTGCTTTCCTCTGAACGTTCAAGCCTGTCTTGGTTAAGTGCTTCTATATCAATGGTGGAAATGCCATATTCTACACACAACTTATTAGTAATCGGTTGGATGCTTTTTGCCCAATCACCTTTTTTGTAGTGGAATTTTCCTCCGTCAGTAAATCGGACACTGTTAAAAACAATATGCCCATGGGCATGGTCAGTATCATCATGCATGGAATATATCGCTTCATAATTTTGACCGAGATATTCTTCCGTAAAGCGTTTGGTAATTTCAAACGCAACCTCCGGTGTTACCTCGTCTTGTTTAAAGGAAATAATAATGTGATATCCCTGCCGACCACCGGTCTTTCCAAATAATTCCTTTGTCACCCTCATTTGCTCCAAGGCTTTACCCACTTGGCAGTTAACCGCACCGATTAATTGCCCATCCTGTGTTTTTCTGGGATTTAAGATATAGTTGATGGAACGGGCAAGATGTTTCGCTTTAAATCCCCCACTACCGCTTTTCATATGTAGAATTTTCGTTATCGCCAAAAGTTTTCACCGCCTCTTCAATAGAAATATTCAGTTTTTTCATATAAGCAACCAGTTGATTCTTGTCATCAGCACTATAAAACCCCATATTATTGCGATGGGTAATCTGGTTAATGTTATTTCCAATCCGGTTCATTTCATTAATAAGATCTTTGAGCAATTTTCTTATTGCCGGATAGCAGTTCGGACGCTGGTTAATCAATAACCGTAAATATTCTGCCTCACTCATATTTGCCTTATCTGCCCGCTCCGCGAGTAAATCTGCCTCAGTCGGCCGAAGCCGTAATGTCTTCCTGACACAATGAATCTTATCCGCCACGCTTCCTCCTATCTGCGTTCTTGTCGCCCTAATTTTATCTGTCCCCGTAGGCAGGCACTGTCTACGGCCAGATACGCAACAGAGACGTCGCCGTCTCTGTTGCTTCTGGTTAGGGGACTGCCGCCCCCTAAAACCCCCATAATTACGAAATATCGTCCTGACGGACGACATTTCTGGTAATCGGTTACACTTTACATAACCGATGGTTTCACTTTTTACAACCGACGGTTACACATTTTGTAACCGATATTCTTGCCTACAAATCAGCTAAATCTTGAAATTTCCCAGTGGTTACAGTTTTTGAAACCAGAGGTTAAACTTTTTGCAACTGACGGTTACACATTTTATAACCATCAGCGTACTCCAATTGCCGGTCCCATTTTTATCGTGATCAACCACTCGTTAAAATCTTTGTAATCCTTGTAGCTTATTTCCGGAGTGCTGTCAGTCACCTGATATCCCATGCTTTCATATTTTTCACGTATCTTTTCGGCTGCTTTTCTTCCCGGTTCATCAGCATCAAGGCATAAATTGAGGGATATAACCTGCGGATGCTCTATCAAAAATGTTTCCAATGGGGCATCCCCCAACATTCCGAGTGCCAACTTGTTTGTCCAGTAATCCTCAAATAATTCAGTGTAACTCATTAAATCAATTCCCGATTCGAATATATTCAAATGGTCACTATCATTGCAAGCGATATTAAAACCGTAATTCTTATTATTTCCGGCGACATCACATTTAAAAGTTGAATTAGTTCCGCGCATATGGGCGAAACGGGCAATGCCCTCCCTATCCCTTCCGATAAATACAATGTTTCCATGCGGCGCACTTTCGTAGATTAAACCTTTATTGATGAAATAATCAATGATGGATATACTAATTTGACGCTTTCCATTAAGATAAGCGTAAAGCCTTCTATTATCTGTTGCCGGGGTTGGCAGGATGAACGGTACTTTCTTAACTTCCGACATAGGTGGTGCTTGATTTTTCAAGTCTTTTTTTCCACTACCCTGATCAATCCGCTTATATCCGGCGAAGTCCAATAGCCAAAATACCGCTTCCTTTATTTCCATGTTGCAAATTTTGACCAGAAAATCAATTTGTGAACCACCAATATTAGATGACCAACGATACCAGTTTGTCCGGTTATATATTCTGATTGAATCCATTTCCTTTAAAGTGTGGTTCTGCCCAATCCGTTTTATTGTATACCCTAAATGCCTTGCTACCTCTGTAAGGTCAACGCTTTTTGCTATCTTCAGCTCTTCATCTGAAAACCTCTCACCCATACCTTATCTGCTCCTTCCATTCAATTTTTCAGCAACCAATTTCCCAATCTCAGGAATATCTGTATATTTATTGAGCAAGCCATGTTCTTTGAAACTATAATAATTCTCCTGTTCAGCACTGATAATAATGTGGTCAATCAATGGTATGCCAGCCATGTTGCATAAATCATCCATTCTACCTGTAATTTCCTTATCATTTTCCGATGGTTTCGCGCTTCCGGATGGGTGATTATGTACCATCATGATGTAAGCGGCGTTTGACAGGAAACTGCTTTTTAGTAACTCGCGCGGACTGGCCAGGGTTTTGTTTACTGTTCCCATGCTGACAAAATTTACATTAATCGGTGTCATGTTGCATTTAAAATTAATGACACACATAACCTCACGGTCAAAATCCTTAAGGTGATTCCACATCATCTCCGCCGCTTCTTGGGGAGTGGTGGCAGGCTTTTCCGAAAATAGCGGTGCATCCTTAACCAGCCTTATCGAAACAACATCCAGTTCAAACTTATCCTTGACTTCCAATTTTATCCTCCTCCCATGAAACCCGGACTATAAAATCGCCTTCTTTTTCGCGTAAATAATCCATTAGTTCTTCAACAGTCATTTCTGCTTCCATAAGCCCTCCTAACTTTAAGCAAAAAAAAACTCCCCGATGGCGTATCCGTAGCCTCAAGGGAGTTTCTACTCATTGCTATATTTTCTATTGATCTTCATTAAACCATTTCATCGCATTATCGGCTACTATTTCATCATCCTCCGGCACATCCGGCTCTGACATAGCCCCCATCGGAACACGTCCTGCCGAAAAAGATACTGGTGTATTATATGTTGCTCCCATCAAAAGCTTAATAACTTCATTCTTAGCTTCATTTACAGCAGAAGCAATCACTTCCTGCTTTAATTGATCCACTTCGTCTCTGGTCAAATATTGGGAACTTTCTGGTTTAGATAATGATTCTTTGCCGACATTCTCTATAAAGAAATCCACAGCGTCAACGAGGAAATGGGTTCGCGACTTATAAATATTAGGGTCAAGACCCTCAATTACGTTATGGATCATGACATGATGCTTGTTATCCATATTTAAGCGTAAAATATGTCTGGCGACATTTTCTTTGGTCTTTGCCATACACCCCTCCCCCTAAACCGGTTTTTTGATGGTCTTCATTGCTATCTGCGCCAATTGCTCATATCCTCTTGCGTTTGCCTTTACATCAGTGATGTATGTAAAATTCTTCTGGTCACGGCCAAAGTTTTTCATTACCACTGCACCACCCCCGACAAATATTATCGGTGTGGTATTCAGATTGTAACCATGCTCCCGAATGGAATTATGAAGCTTTTCAGCAAAGCTCTCAATCTCTGTTTTAATGATTGCATAATAATCCATCCCAACATCACTTCGACCATGACGCATGACATATTCGATTTCACATTCATCAATTTCGCCGTTAAGCTGTCTGACGCATTGCTCATTAATTGAGCGCATACAGGTAATCAATCCTCTCGGAATGGTAATACACTTTGATTCATCCGGCGAACGCTTTACCACCGGCATAATGTCAATCGTCCAACTGCCGATGTCAACAATCAGGGTTTTCTTGCTATAAAATACTAATTTATCGGCAACTGCTGCGTAACACTGCGGAAACACCACCACATTCTCAATATGGATGCTGTATTGTTCTTTCTCATACGAAAAATCAACATCCTTATTCCGCATCAGGTACTTAATAAAATCCTTCTTCTCAGCACCAAAGCGGGTAAGCGGTAACCCGACTGCCAATAACACCTTCGCTTTCCTTATTCCATCCCGTTTTTTAAGTTCCTTTGCAATGGCGGCAAGTGTAAGCAGATAAAAGCTTTCATCCTCAGTCTTCAGTTCCTTTACTTCCTGCCTGTCCCCGCCAATTTTATAGTAACGCCCCTTATACTCCAGCGTTTCTGCACATAAAGCTGGTTTCGATGTAATTTCCTTAATACCGGTTATAAAAACATGGTTCACGGTCTTAATGTGCGACCAACCGTGGTCAATCCCGATAACCTCAGTTTTATTAGTCATTGATTTCCTCCATTTGATTTTTATTTTTCTCCATTGGACAACTGCCATTGGCATTACATTTTTTACTATTATAATGCTCACAATAATAACAACCTTTTTCTTCCCGAAACACCTTTCTTTCCTGTTTTGTCAGTTTCGATTCGCTATTTTGAGCTTTGATACAATCACGGCTAATGCACTGGCTGTTATTTCCGGTAAAATACTTGCACCTCATGCAACTACGCAAATCCTTTAACATTTGCTTATGCTGATAATCCTTAATTCTGTCGCCATCAACTCTTGATGGCATTGACGATTTAGTTGACCAAATCGACTCTTCAATGATGTTTCTCACTGGCTTGTCCTCCTTTTTTGCAGAAAAAAATAGGACTAAGTCAGCAAAAGCGGAAAAATAAATCCATCATTCCAAGCCAATTTAGTCCTATCTAAATAATCTCAAATATTAAGTTTTTTCTTCGGCCGAGCCTCCTTTGAATGCCAAAGCGTTACGAGCTATATTAGTGACACTATTTCTATTATGTAGTTTTTTTTGATATCTGATGGGCCCATCGTATCATTTTTTGCCATTCCTGATGGCATTTTTAGTAGGACTAAATTAGTCGAAAGCCCTTGATTTTATTGGCTTTTTTCTAACCTATCACTATTATACCTCTATACCCCTCACGTG